>Ga0129311_1000348_pt1 | contig 42729 bp, 36 predicted proteins | sample Go1ome_FD_94435 | JGI IMG/M metagenome (GOLD analysis project Ga0129311, IMG submission 94435) | Western lowland gorrila individual fecal microbial communities from Wisconsin, USA - Go1022B metagenome | ecosystem: Host-associated > Mammals > Digestive system > Large intestine > Fecal | place...
TATTCCACTCGCAATACAACAATTTTAATCATGGATTACCCATGTACCTTTCTTAGAAGAACCGATATGCTCCACAACACCATCTTTCTTTAATTTATTGATATGATAGCGAACTCCTCCAACAGATAGCCCAAGCTGCTGTGCAATCATCTTTACTGTAATGGAAGGCTGTTCACCCATGAGCCTAATTATTCTCCCTACATTTTCTGTGTTAGTTTCTATGTTAGTTTCTGTGTTAGTTTCTGTATTAGTTTCTGTGTTAGCATCCCTTTTTCGATACATATTTACTCTGAAATCACCATCAAAATCAATCAACTCCGGCTTCGGTAATCCATATTCCTCACAGGCTGCAAATAACCTCGGTATTCCGGTTCCCCATTTTTCAATAATTTTCATGTACGCAAAGGCTCTTGCAATTGCGGGATTTCTCGGTCTTGAGTAACCTTCTATCATTTTTTCGATCGTAACATTATTCAGCAGCATCCCTGGCGAAGTAATCTCTAGTCTGTCATCATACAATGCCACTTGTATATTTCCCGGTTCAAGATAACTACGATGGGCCACTGCGTTTGCAATCAACTCTCTTATGCTGTCTGTAGGAAGTTCATATACATCTTGTCTGTACATTCCCTTTATTGTCATTCCCATGTTAATTTTTTCAAGAACATACTGGTATGCAGCATCCATTTGTTCCTGAATAGAACCCTCAAACTCTCTCCGATCAACAAAATGTGCCCGATTGGTTCCCTTGAACACGCCGCACTGAATAACCGGCTGCCCTACTATCCGTCCGGTCAAAAGTGCATATGCATTGGTCGGATATACCTTTCCGCCTTCCTCCTTCAGAACGCCCCATGAAATCAGTATATTTCTGGTGACATCCTTAATCTTCACTTTTTCACTATCCTGCCATGTATTTCGTATGGCAGTCTCCTTCAAGCTCTTGCAGAGCCCCTCAATCTCACTGTCTGATATATCCATATTCTGACATATTTCACTGTCAAAATAACGATTCTTACCTTCCAGCATCAACTCTCTTAACATATAATCCTCGACATGCCTAGTCGTACCTGCAACACGCACATAAGTACCATCAAACACACCTTGTGATTTTATATAGTATGGACGCTCTGCCCCCGGAAATATCTCTACTACAATCACTGTCTTATCCTTAATCGTCTGCATCGCCACATCCGGTCTGATTGCAGGTTCGCAAGAATCTGAAATAGCATTGGTAATGGCATCCATTGTCTTATAGATACTATCTTCATCCATTCCCACAACTTCTAAGGTCTTGTCCTCTATTCCGAAAACAATTTTTCCTCCCCTACCATTGGCAAAAGCTACAACAGTTTTCATATATTTTTCGCTTTTATCCGGTACTGCAACCTTATATTCAATATTTTTTGATTCGCCGGAAAACAGTGTCTCTTCTGCCATATTACTACCTCCAATATCTAAAACAATATTCCTTCTACATTTATTCTTTGTCAGTCTAATTCTAGTCCTATTCTTGTTCTATCTCATTTTTCCCCACTCTAAATGTTTTTCAAACGTTTAATTAACTGCCTTGCAAACGAAAGCGCTATCTCATCACAACTATATTTAGCAGAATCTATTGCCTGGATATCTGCAACTGTCGGATATTTCTCCTTTAATTGCTCTACAGAAATATTATGTAAAATAGGCAAAATTAATTTCTGTCCATTTCTATTTTGACGATTCAAGAACTCGCCAAGTTCTCTCTCGGTCCATTCTCTATCAAAGAAGTTTTCTGAAATCACAATAATTGCAAATTCAGCTTTCTTAGTTCCATTAAGGATTCTGTCCTTCCAATTATCTCCCCATTCAAGTTCTTCTTTGTCATAAAATATTTTAACACCCAACTTTTTTAGAGACTTATATAGTTCCTCTATCAAATTCTCTTTATCCTTATTAGCATGAGATATAAAAACATCATATTCTGGCAACGAATTTGCTTGATACTTTGGCACCTCCACCGTCGATATGCCATTCTTTTTATCTATATAATCCTTGTCGCTATATATGCTTTCTAACGCAGCTACTAATTGATCATATTTTCTATGAAATAGCCATGTATCTATTTTCGAAGATAATACATGATCCTTCAAATATTTATTGAAAAATATTTCAACATCATTCATCCATATTTCATGTTGCTTTTTTATATCATAAAAATTACTATTTATTGCTTCATACGATTCTTTATAAGATGTATCTGTGCCATTCTTTTTTGTTCTTTCTATTAATGTTTTAAGTTCTTCTTCAAAAGCCATCCCTTGTTTCCCCTCTTTCTGTGTCACATACTATATAATCCTAACCAATTTTAATTAAAAAATACACATTGATTATACCATTTTTCGCTCATACCCGCAATTAATACCACAACATTGTGCGGCATTCCCCAGCCACAAAACACCCCACAGCCACCAAAGCAGCCATGAGGTGTATATCAATCTGTCAATCTATCCGATCAGCTATACCATAAGTAACATTCCCATCACACACAGGCACACCGCCATTGTTATATATCCTTCCTTTGTCACAAGCTGTCTGCCCTTGTATCCACTTACTTGAAGCTCCACATGGTTCTTCTTAAAGAAAAATATACACAGTACGATAAATCCAATGATACCGATAATAAATGCCCCGATCAGAAACCATCCCGGTATCATAATCATGCCCGCATAAGACACTGCTACATTGATTGCATTGAATATCAGGTGCATCGCCATGGAATATACCATATTGCCGGTTGCAATCCTTATAAGGGCAAATACACAGCCATAGAAGAATCCGTAAAGGACAGAACCAAGTGAGAAATGAAGCAGTGCGAAGAACAGACTGCTTATGAACACAGCAGCTTTCGTATCTACATTCATATATGCCCCAAGTATCAACCCACGGAATACATACTCCTCCACAACTGCCGGCACGATAGCAAATGCTATCATGGCAAGCCAGATTGGATATTTTGTTATATCCTCCGAGCTGTCCGCACCAGCCGAGGACAGGAACGCTGCAAGTGCCGAAAGCACCAGTGCGATCGGTATGCCACATACTGAGATACCGACACTCTGCAGGAGCGTTTTCACCTTTGGTCGTTCAAATGGGATCTGAAACTCCGCTTTTCTGCTTCTTGCCATAAATACTGCAAATAGCATCGTCATAAAATATATCGCCATCTGTGCTCCGAGTGTTCCGAAGAACATCACTGTCATTATTCCTACTACCTCAAATATGATACAGAACAGAAAACTTGTGTCTGCCATTCTGATCAGTCTATACTCACTTGATTTCTTATCCATTTTTTGTCCTTTCTTCTACTCATCACCTATGTCGCCATGCTTCCTGCCTGTTTCCCTACTGGGAGTTGTTTTTCCTTTTTCGCTTGCCACCTGTTTCTTATGACGGATCACATTTTCAAGGTTATCAGTCACATCATCACAGGTAATTCCCCGGCTTTTACAGAACATCTCTGCCTCTTTCTTATCAGGAAACTCCGCTATCGGCTTATGCCGCTCTATATCTCCGCTCGGATATTTAATATCTGCAAACAGATAATACTTCTCGCTGTCGTCACTTTTCTGCATGGAGAAATTCGCAAATTTTCCGGTCTTATGCTTTTCCGGTCGTTCCTTTTCGACCTCCTCCTTTTCTCGCTTTTCCTCTTTCTCCTGCTCCTTAGCTATATCGCCTGCCATATCCCTTGATGGCTGCTCCATGCTCCGAGCTTTCTCCGCAAGGTATCTCTCGACCTCCGGCAGATACGTTTCAAGCGTTCCACTCTTATCCTTCGTAATCGGATTCATGTCGATATTTCTTCCACCGATTGATAATCCTTCTTCATTCAGGATATTAAAGAGCGAATCTTCTTTCTCACTTCCGTAATACTCAATAACCACATCCACATCGGAATCTTCATGCTCCAACCCTCGGCACCTGCTTCCAACCAGAACAACATCGACTACCTGTGCATCTATACTAAAAGTATGCAGCGCATCTTCTACATGACTTCTCACCATGGATTCGATACTCTCCGCATTACATCCATCCAGCTCATGGAACATCTCTCTCGTCTTTGCCCGAAATGCTTCCACCACATCCTGCTGTGCTTTTGATACCTCATGCACTTTCTCCGGCTGTTTCCTCGCTGCAACAGTGGTCATGGTTCGTATGCCCTGTTCCTCATTTCTATCCCGTATATTCTCGCCAAATGCATTTGCATTGAAATCATCGCAGACATCATACCGCCGGATGGTCGTGCCATGCTCCCGTATCTCGGATACAAAAAGAGCAGCCGGAAATAAATCTTCCTGACTGCTTTTCTCGATAAGCTCTTTTGTAAGCTCCGGTATATGATTGTCAAATACTATAAAATCTCTGCTTCCGTCGTAGCTTTGCCCGACATCATTCATAAGCATAACTGCTGTCCCCGGCGTAAATGCCGTATCCGCTGGTAATTCACCTGTTATAAGTGGGAAATCCCCAGTATCTTCAATGTAAAACCTTTTCTTTCCGGAATCATCCGTAAACAGGCAAACATCAAATGCACTCTTATCTCCCTCCACATAGCACCGGTAGGTTCTGTCATGCTCCGGAGTGTCAATCTCGTCCATTCTTTCCGCATAGGCTTCGTTCATAAAGGAAGTATCCAACTGCACATCCATATCCTGATAGACTACATGAACCGCTACGATATCCTCTTTTTCAAAGACTATTTTCTGTCCCTGCTCCAGTCCGCCGCAATCTGCAAGAAGTTCTCCCGTAAACTGGTAATCCATAAGATTAAACCGTCCCATATCGTCCTGCGATACGCTGGTAAGGCTTACATCTCCATACAGGGTAGTAAAGGTCACACCACTTGCCAGCTCTCCATATTCCTCCGGATTATCATTGTAGGTTTCTATGGCATATTCCGGTCGGAAAGTGTGATCTGCAGCATCGGCTAAAACATTTCCCTCTGCATCCTTTCCTGTCGTCATGACAAGAATCTGTTTTGCAAAAAGCTCCGGATTTCTTCCCTCATACACGTCCTCGATGTTCTCATCGAAAAGCTCCGGGTGTGTTACTTCACGTACTTGTCGTAAATCTTCCTCTCGAACTGGAAACGCTCCGTTGGTGTCATATTCTCCGTCTCGCTCATTCTCGCTCTGATTTCTTCCTCCGCCTTGTGCATCTGTTCCTCTGTCTCCGTCACTGTCTCTGCCGAAACGTAACTCATCTTTGCTGCCTCTGTCAGATTGTTCATGTTCGCTTTCTCCATGGCTCATATCCCCTTTCGTTCTTGCATTCTTAATAAATTCATCGTCTAATTTGATACTTTCCATTAGTATCGGCTTTTCATGCCTTGCTACGTCATTATTCCACTTGGAACATCCATCAATCCCATCCATCTTTTTCAGGGCTTCGTATGCCTGTGTGATGCGGTTTCCGTCACGTTCATTTGCATACTTATCTATGAGGGATGGTGACAGGTATCTTCCGGTATGAATGAATCTGCCCATCATTCTTCCAAGTGCCTTGTTCCGGTCAAGATCAACATAATGCACATTGACCTTGTAGCCTGCATCCTTCGCATACGACACATAATCCTTCATAAGTTTGCCTGCATCACTGCCGACCTTTGGAAGCACTATGTTTCGTCCTTCCTTTAATGCCTGTCGGAACACAGCTCGTTCAACAATCTGCGATTCTTTGTGAACGATATTTGCACCCCATCCACCATTAAATTCCGGAAACTGTCGTTTGGCTTCATCATTATCAATTAGCATGGAATGATGCTCATGTGAAATTGTATCTACTATGGCTGATGATTTCCCAGAAGCGGGAAGACCTATGACGATATCAAGGCGTCTGCCTTTTTCTACCTCATCATTATAAATTGTATTTCCACCACTGTCAACGAGCGGCTCCCCGTTTTCGTCAAGACTGATGGAGCCATAATTTAACAATGTTTCAAATACATGGTTCTCGATTGCTTCCCTGTCCTTCAGATTGATGGTTGGTGTAGAATATGTCACACAGCTTTCTGCCGCTTTCATCTCCGGTGTGGCGTTTATCTCTTCCACATCTACATATTCGCCGGTGATGCATCTGTCAAGCACACTCTGCATTTCATCGCTGACCGGAAGTCCGGTCAGCAATACTATATCTCTGTCTTTTTTATCCTCGATTGCCATAAGCATATCCTCCTTTTGCCTAAAGGCTTTCTTCTTTCTTCATTGTCTGTGGTCGTGGCAGCATAGCCTTATGCTCCTCTGCCTGCTGTTTCTTATCCGATATTCGGTCAAAAATGGATTTTTCGTTTCTTACATGACTGCATTCTCCCTGTTCACACATTCTCTTTTCTTCCTTTTCATCCTCAGAATGTCCTCTTGCCATGCCATCATGCACAGGAGCTTCCGGTGTCGATATGGTATCGCCCTCGCTGTCCCTTGGAACCTCGCCATAGCCATCACCCTCTATGTCCTCATGCTCAGATTCTTCTATGACATCCTCTTTTTCCGATTCGCCGCTCTCATCCATATTTAGAAGTGCATTAAGCTCACTCAGTCTGTCTAACTTCTCAGCAAGCTCCTGTTCCTTTTCAAATGGTTTTCCAACCTCTGCCTTTGCACTCTCAAGCTGCGACTGCACCGCCTTTAACCGATCTTCCGTCTTGGCAAGCTTCGTCTCCATACCGGCAAGGGCATTTGCTATCCTCGTCATGTTGCCGACGGCATCCGCACCTATATCTATATGGTGGCTGATCGCACCCTTGATATTTAAGTCAAACACCTTCTGAAATGGCTCAAATGTTGCCGAAAGCTGAAATCCCATGTATTCTCCCACCTTGACCGGCGTAGAGATTGAGCGGATATTGCGGCACATATCAATGAGTGCTGTTCCGGCTTCCTTACGGTCTGTATAAACACGATTGCCCACACGAATCTCAAACGGCTCTTTTTCCTTGCCACTATCTGCAATTACCGGTTCCATCCTTGCCGCAAGCTCCTCTTTCCTGTTCTTAAATAACTCAATATCCGCCTTGTACCCCGATATCTTCTCTGTAAGAACCGCTATCTGTTTCGGGTAGGTCTTTGTGATGTTATCCTCTAGCCGGTATCTCTGGCTTGTGTGATTTGCTTTCAGGAGTTTTAACTTCGATACCTGAATATCTAAGTCCATCTTCTCTTTTATGTACGGATTTCCCGTACAAAGTGCTTTTACCTCGGCATAGGTAAGTGCCGCCTCGTCCACATCCTCACAGCTTCGTACCGGTGACTTGCTTGTCATAATCTGTCCGATAAACTTCTGCTTATTTTCAATGACCTGCCACGAATAACTGTCGAAGGTTCCCTCTGTTACATAACGGAATATCTTGACCGGCTTGCCAATATCTTTATACATATTTCCCTGTCTGATAATACGTCCTTCCTGCTGCTCGATATCGGATGGTCGCCAAGGCACATCCAAATGGTGGAGTGCAATAAGCCGATCCTGTACATTTGTACCGGCTCCCATCTTCGCTGTCGAACCAAGCAAAAAGCGGACATCACCGCTCCTAACCTTGGCAAATAAGTCCGCTTTCTTTGTTTCCGTATTAGCATCATGTATAAAGGCAATCTCGTTTTCCGGCACGCCCTTACTCATGAGTTTTTGTTTTATGTCATCATATACATTAAAGTTTCCGTCATTCTTCGGAGTTGAAAGGTCACAGAAGATAAGCTGCGCTCCCTTCATTTCTTTTTCTTCCTCATATATGGCAAATGCCTTTTCCACGCATACACTCGCCTTGGAATTTTCATCATCCGGCAACATCGGATTTATCAGCCTTTGATCAAGTGCCAGTTTCCTTCCATCATTTGTGATCTTCAGCATATTATCGACTGTCGAATCCACACCGCCATTTCTGACTACCTCCGCACGATCAGCAAGAGAAGCAACCACATCTTTCTGAAATTCCGATGGTTTTAACACGACATTTTCATACACTGCTTCCGGTACATCAAGGTTCAGCATATCCGGTGTCTTGATATCGGCACTTTCCTTGAAAAGACTGATAAGCTCCGGCAGATTAAAGAACTTGGCAAATCTCGTCTTGGCCCGGTATCCGGTTCCCTCCGGTGCAAGCTCAATCGCTCTTGAATTATAGGTACATTATGGAAATTTAATTGATTTCTCCAACGAACTTGTAGAAAATCCGGATATTCTGGACTTTCTCTCCGTCGATGGTCTGAGGTTCAGATACCTCAATCTTTTCGATAAGACGGTTTACTATGGCTGTGGTCAGCTCTTTGATTTCTGCACATTCTGCCATTTCATTGGCAAGCTGTTCCGCTTTGCAGGTGCTGTCCTTCAGATTGTCAGCCGTAGTTTTCAGTTTTTCAATTTCTTCGGTTGTTTCTTTCTTTTCCTGTTCAAAATGGGTGGACAACATCCGGAACTGCTGTTCTGACACAAGCTGCTTTGTAAAATCCTCATACAGCTTGATGAACTGTCTGTCCGATTCGAGGAGCTTTTTCTCCAGTTTCTCCAGCTTTTTCTGGATATTTTCCCGGTTATTCACCGCTGTCATATCCATCTGCCCCAGTACCTTCCGCATGAATTTCTCCCGGTTTTTTATGACCTTTTTTGCATGGGTCTGGATGTCCGCAAGTACAAGTTCCTCCAGATCGTCCGCATTGATGCGGTGCTGGCTGCAGAACCCGGTTCCCCTCACACGGTAGATGCGGCACTGATAAAAAGTCCGTTCGATGACTGGCTTCTCTTTATTCCTGCCATCGGTATGCACCATCAGGGTACTTCCGCAGTCGGCACATTTTAAAATGCCCCGGAACTTATTCTCATACCCGGAAGTACAGGGCTTGACTTTCGTATGGCGGTCAAGGATTTCCTGCACCGTGTCCCATGTGTGTTCATCGACAAGTGCCTCATGGTCACTGGGAATAATGGTTCGCTCACTCATGGGGATATAACCCCTTGTTTCCTGCTTGAAATGCTTCTTATCATATTTCTGCACCCAGAAATAGCCTTTGTAAAGCGGGTTGCGTAAAATCCGGATAACGGTTTCCTGTTTCCAGCTATAGGCATCATCTTCTTTTACCAGAAACTTTCCAAAATATTCCGGTTTATAATATGCCGGCTTTGGGATTTTCTGTTCATAAAGGATTTTCCCGATTTTATTGTTTCCCATTCCCTGAAGTGCAAGCTGGAAAATATAACGGACGGTTGGTGCGGTTTCTTCATCAGCAATCAGGTGGTTTTTATCCTCCGGGTCTTTCTGATACCCGAATGGTGCGTGTGTTCCCATGAATTTTCCCTGGCTTGCCCGGATGTACTTACCTGACTTCACCTTTTTAGAAACATCCCTTGAATAAAACTCATTAAGAATGTTCTTAAACGGGGTAATATCCATCTCACCGCTGTTTGCGGAATCCACACCGTCATTCACGGCGATATACCGTACCTGATGTTTTGGGAAAAATACCTCGATATAAGCACCGCTCTCCAGATAGTTCCTGCCTAATCTTGAAAGGTCTTTTGTGATCACACAGGTAACTTTTCCTGCTTCGATGTCCGCTATCATCTGTTGAAAGGACGGACGGTTGAAATTCGTACCGGAATAACCATCATCTACATAAAACCGATAATTATAAATTCCCAGTTCTTCTGCTTTTCTTGTAAGGATCGCCTTCTGGCTCTGGATGCTCATGCTCTCGCCCACATTGCCGTCATCCAATGATAATCTTGCATAAAGTGCTGTCCATGTTTCTCTGATTTCTGTTATCTGCATATTGACCTCCTGTGGTTTCTTCAATATCCAGTGACAGAAATACGCTGTCTTTATTATAGCGATTCCTGCCACCTCCTGCAACTGCTGATTTTATTTTTCCGGTGAAATCTGCATCTTTTCTCATCCCACCTTTTTCTGATTTTCCAGTTTCTCCTTTACATTCTGTTTCGCCGCTTCTTCACTAACGGCAGTCAGTACCTTTTCCATGCTCTCCTTGCCGGAATAAACGTGTTCCACCACATAGCGGATGGGTTCTCTCCGACGGTTCCCTGCTTTTCTCTGCATAAAATCCCTCCATAAATACCAATGCTGGCAGAGGATTATCCCTGCCAGCACACCAACTGTCAAACTATTGTTTCTGTTTTTCGTAGTCCTGCAATCTTTACTCATTGCAATCTCCTTTCTGCCTGCCGGGGAACATCCCGGCAGATTTTCCTTAACGATGTATAAATCTAAAGTTCCATTTCCTGATGTTTCTTCTTTTGCTTCTGCCCCCTGTCCATTTTTTCATGCTGTCGGCTCTGGGACTGGTCTTTGTTCTTCTGATCCCGCTCATCCATCTTCCGGTTATGACGAAGCAGCTCCACATAGGCAAGATTGACGGTACTCCTGCCGTAACGTCTGGACTGTTTCTCGTATTCCTGTGTCAGCTCTTTGATCTGTGCTTCCCACTTTTTCGGTGTGAATTTTTCTCCTTCCCGAAGAAGTTCATAGACCGGAATACGGAGTTCTTTCGCCGTTTCCAGTTCTTTCTTATGCTGGCTGTGATAAACTGCCTGTGCGATTCCTTTCTTCTGCAGATATTCATTACGGATGGGAATGTATGGAGCATAGGCGGCATAAGCCTCTGACAGTTCCTTTAACCGCCGGATTTCCCTTCCATCTCTGTTGCAGATTTCCTCTGCTTCTTTCTTGGATGCTTCTTGCTGTACTGCAAAGGTTTCCAGTGCTTCAAAGCTGTCAATGCCTTTTTCTTCCACGAACCTACGCACTTTTTCAATATCCATCAGTACTGCGCGATTACTTACCTTTTTAAAATTCGGTGCCTGTATCAGCGGCAGATGAAGCCTTCCAAATGCTGCAAGAATACGTTCCAGCATTTCCAGAACCTCATTTTTCATCGCTGCAAATACGCTGACTTCCTTTGTACCGGAAGTTTCTTTCTGTATCGAACCAACTGCCGTCTGTTCTGCTTCACCTTCCTGTGCCGCAGGGATGTCTCCTGCCATTTTTCCTGCTTTCTTTTCTGCGGCATTCTTTGCAGCTTCCGCAGCTTTTTCCTGTTCCCATTTCTCCAAATTTTTCACACTGTTCCATGCAATATCATAGAACATCCTTGCCCTTTGCAGCGTCTGGTTATGCTCCATGATTGCCCGGTTCGCATCCCCTTTTTCGGTACGGATGCCTTTCCTCTCCAATGCACTGGCAATCGGGCCTAAGTGTCTGGTCGGCTCCTGCTCCAGTCCCAGCTCTTTAAAAGAACGGTGTTCCCAGTATTCCGGCAGTCCGATCCGGTCATTCACCACATTGATGGTGTCCGTCAAATCCTTTCTCCATTTCCTGGAATTACCTTTTTCATTCCAGTCATTCACATCTACCGCCCTGCTCTTAAATCCCCGTCCGGACTTATTGCGGATTTTATTGCCGTCTTTATCAAGGATATATTCCTTTCTCTGCTTGGCTCCCCACTTCCCGTTTTCTTCCACCGGGCGCAGGGTGAGCATAAGATGGAAATGCAGGTTATGGATGCCATGTTGATTAACAGAATCATGGATTGCCCAGTCCGCACACATCCCTTTGGAAACAAAATTCCGCTGCACATAATCCCGCACCGTTTCTTCTGCCAGCTCATAGCTCCAGTCATTTGGAAGTGCTGCTTTCAGTGTCCGGCAAAGCTGGGCATTTTTCTGTTTCTCATTCAGCTCCACAGAGTTCCACAGCACTGCCCTGTCCAGCCATTCCTCCGGTGCATATTCCGGGAGATTGATTTCACAATGCACCAAATCTTCATGGTATTTCGGGCGATACGTTTTCCCGTCATACTCGCTGACAAGAACACTCCTGCTGATGTAAGAAGCTGCATCTACCGCCGACTGCCCTTTGCTCCGCTTTACAATGCCGAACCTTGTGCTGGCATATTTCGTGCGCATACTCACAAAGTTCCTCCCTTACCGTAAAATAGAGGGCAGCAAGAAAAGCCTTTGCAGATGGACGAAAGCCGGGTGTTTTTTCCGGGTTACGGGCAGATGCAAAGGATACAAAGGGGTAGGAAGCGCAGCGGACGGAGGGGAAAGGTTATTTCCCCTCTTGACTGGTGCAAGGCAGGCAACGCCCACCGCAGGTGCCCTCGGAGAGCGCACAAGACCATACGGAGTGTGGTCTATCTGTGCGCACCCCATAACTGGGGTGAACCCATACTCCCGGAGATACTGCTTACACTCCCTGCGAAAAACTGCCACCCGCAAAATCTTTTGAATTGGCGTATCCGCCGCTGTTTTCTTTTGTCTTTGTTTCATCGGCGTGACCGCCGTTTCTGTCTTTTTCATCTTCCATGTCATCCGCATTTTTCTCCATCCTTTTTACGTTTTCCACCGCCTGCCTGCACTCTGCCGAAGCAAGAGCCGCTGACAAGATCACATTCAGTTCTTTTTCTTCATACTGATAACATTCCGGGAAATACTTTGCAACAATGCCGCCCATCAGATATTTATGATGGTTCTGTGCTTTCCTGCGTTTCTCATTCTCCTTTTTGCGCTCTGCCTCATATCTTGCCTTTGCCTGTTCCAGATTTTTCAGTGCCTTATCCATTGCAGCACTGGTTTCATTCCTGTTTTTTATCATGTGTTTATACTCCTTTTCTCATTTTTCTGTTTGATTTTTTATTTTATGGCATAAAAAAACAGCCTGAACCTTTTCCATGTCCATAGCCGCTCTCCTGCCATTTGGTTTTCTATTTTTCTTAATTTCCGTATTTTCACGGACAGCTTTCTTCCTGACACAGAGCTGTCACCTCTGTGGTGCGGTTCTTTCACAAATTCCCCGCATTTTTATGGCGGTTCATTTTCTGCATCCTCTGCCTTGCCCATTGGCTGTGTTCCTCATTTTGCTTTCTCGGTTTCCGAAGATTGATGAGGTGTTTTTCACAGGAATAGGTTTTACTCACTTCGGTCTGCCCTACCACCCGGTAATGCTCCGGATAAGCTGCAGCCAGTGCATCCAGTTTTCGCATCATCTGCGGGCTGGCTGTATAAATACTGGCTTCCTGTTCATCGTTATTAAAATTGATAATCGTTTCCTGCTCATACTTTGTCAGTTTCATCTGCTTTTTTCTCCTTTCCGGCTCCCGCCTGTTCTGCTGTATTTGTATGCTGTTCCATCCACAAAGCCAGCTTCTGCTTTGTGACAAGTTTCCGCCCTCCCACCTGCAAGGTTGGAAAATCCGGACGGTTCAATAGCTGATACGCTCCTGCCTTTGAAATAGAAAGGGCCGATGCCAGCAGTTTTGCATCCAGCACGTCCGGCAGCGTTTCAAATAATTCTTTCCCCACAAAAATCACCCCCTGTCCGAAAATGGGTAAAAGAAAGCAGCTATCGTAAGGATAGCCGCCGATGGGATGGATGGATTAGAATGTTTCCAGATATTTCTGATATTCTTCTGAGATAAAATCCTCATAACAGTCTGCAATATGACGGATTCTTTTCAGCACCGCACTGTGTGTCTGATAGCCTACAGCTTCCGCAATCTCCTGTGCCGTATGCCCCTCCATTTTCATTTCCAAAATCTTCTTATCACGCCCGGAAAACCTTGCGGCAAACTCCGCAATCTGAAGTTCTGACAGCACCGAGTTTTCAAACTCACTCCTCGTATCCGGAATATCAAAGTCTGTGCCATTTTCTTCTGCTTCCTCTGCAAGCTGCTCTATGGATACCGTCTTTTTTCTGGAACGGCTGTGTCCCCACGAACGCATGAAGTCCAGCTTTACCTGACTTCCCCTTTTATCGAAGTCCTCAAGGGTTCGGTTGTTCCAGATTTCATCAATCATCGGCTGCCAGTTCTGTTCTTGTATAATTTCAGGTACAAGGGTACCGATCAGATTGCCAAACTGCTGATAAGTGAGCCACGGAAGTTCTGTTCCTTCCGGCACGTTGTAAAGCTGCTGGAAAGAAAATCCACTGACCTCAAATTTGTCACGTAGAAGCGGCAGCATAGAGTAAGAGAGCCTCCACAAAGGGAAGTCCCCGGAATACTGTGCCGGACTGCCCGGTATTTCCCGGTAACCACTTCCATTTTGATACGGTATTTCAAAATACTGCCATGCGCTCCATGCCACACAATCCCAGACCAGTTCCAGAAATGTATCATCCTTTATCAGACTGTCATATTTATCCGTCCGCAGCACCTCATAAGGGCAGCGTGGTAAGTTCAGATAAACAGGACGTTTGCTGACAAACTCCTGCGGCAGACTATAGAATAATGTCAGCCATGCTTTGCCGCCGTTCTTTGGAATTTTTATCACCTGTCCCTGCTTCATTTCAATGATTTCTCCATTGTCATTCTGCTTCTGTTCTTTTACATCTTTCATCCAAAATCACCCCCTACTGATACATGGCAGAAGTCCCATTAAAATGTTCCAATATTTTTGAATATTTTTGAAAAAGTTTTTTCTCTTTTAAATTTCACAATCTGTCCGTTATTTTCTAATATTTTTCTTCTGCTGTCCATCTGTTTTCAGCGGACATAAAAACAGGCGGTACCCAATCTGTTTGAATACTGCCTGTCACTATAATCTTTTTGTATATCCTATGCGTTTTCCCGCAGCCACCGATTGATGATATACTGCCAGTCCATTCCATCCTGCATGACACGCAGAACTGTAACTGTTTTCACTGCTTCATCCACGGTATAAAACAGCAGATAGGATTCACACGGTTTCATGTAAATATCATAACCACGATACCGGAAGCCTGTTGTATTATACCCGGTCGGAAGTGTATCAAGTGCAAGAACCGCTTTTTTAATCTTTTTGGAAAAGTTTTCTGCATATTCCCGGTACTTAAATTGCTGAAGGATATATTTCTTTTTTTCTTTCACATCCAGCTTGCCGCTCTGGGCAATGACAACTTTGTATTTTTTGTTTTCCATCCGTACCCCTTATACTGCATCAATTTCTGCCCATGCTTCTTCCACTGTCTGCACTCTGCCATTTTCCATATCGTCAATGGCTTCATCCAGCTTTGACAGAAGGACATCCATTGCATCGTTGATCGTATAAGTTGTTTCACGGGATTTCGTTGCCTGTGCCAATGCCATAACCATCACCCTTTCTTAAAATAGCACTCATGTTTCTGTCTTTATCATACCACGAACCATCAGAAATATCTATCATTTTTTGACAGTCACACAACACTGGATCTGATTTAATTATTCACACATTTTTTCATTAAACTTATAACCAACTCCCCACACAGTCTGAATATAGACCGGATGACTCGGATCATCCTCTATTTTTTCCCGAATATGGCTGATATGGCTCATCACAATATTGTAATCTCCAGAATACGGTTCATTCCAAACAATATCGTATATCTGCTCCTTACTGAATACCCTGCCGGGATTTTGAGCGAGAAGCTGGAGGATTTCAAACTCTGTATATGTAAATTTCTTTTCTTCATTACTTTTAACAACCTCTCGTCGCTTAAAATCAAAAATTATATCTTTGTAATTCACTTCTGAGTTCGAATACATTTGTTGAAATGCAAATTTCTCTCTACCAACGCCTAAGACTGAAATAATAGAATCTATTACCTTTTCTTCGTTTCCTTCAAAAAATATCAGTAATACTTTTCCTATATTCATCACTCCTCACGATACATTTCTTTTTATCTGATTTTTTTCAACATTCCTTTCTTAACCTCATATACAACATCACATAAAATATCAATATCCTCTTTATAATGACTTGATATCACCGAATATAACTCCCACCAATACAAATCCTACTAAAAACCTTTTCCGCTTCATTATTTTCCCTCACCTATGTAAAACGGCGCTACAATAGCACCTCATATAAGTAGATGTATAACCATTACTCGGATAATAATCGTCATCAATTCTTGCACCTAAATACCTAGTGTGCTGACCGTTTTATACTTAGCCAAATAATTCTTCCATATATTGCTATTCCATGTTACAATAAAAAGAAACGGCGGTGGCGACTATGGCAAGACCTAAGACTTATATTATTAAGCTCAGCGATGATGAAAGAGCAGCACTTCAAAAGACTATCCGTAACAAAAAGACTTGTAAAACTGTTTTAAAACGGTGTCAGATACTGCTTGAACTGGACGAAGAACAGGGAACCGGGCTTACCCATTCCCAGATTGCCCGCAGTTATGCAGTCTGCCCTGCCACTATAACTAATATCGTCCAGTCTTATGTCAAAAATGGCATAACGAATATTGTCCGTTACAATATCAGCCCCAATTCCAGCGCTGCGCTCCGTAAAATGGATGGACGTACCGAAACACGTATTATCCAGATGGCTTGCGGCCCTGTCCCGGAGGGACATTCCCGCTGGACGATCCGGCTACTGGAGGAAAAAGCCCGTGTTGAGCTTGATATTCCGGTTGGAAGGGAAACCATACGGGAAACATTAAAAAAAATGAACTTCGACCTCACAAAAACTCCTACTGGTGTATCCCTCCAAAAGAAAACGCAGAATTTGTAGCCTGCATGGCGGATATCCTGGACATTTATGAAATGCCATATAACCCTGAAGTTCCAGTGGTATGCATGGATGAAAAACCCTACCAGCTTCTCGGGGAAACCAGAGAACCTCTGCCCATGCGCCCAGGTGACACACAGAAAACCGATTCCGAATATGTCCGAAAGGGCTTATGCAGCATATTTGTATTTGTGGAGCCTTTGGGCGGCGTACGGCATGTAAGTGTCCGGGAACACCGTACTGCAGTTGACTGGGCTGAGGAAATCAGGTATTTAGTGGATGTCAGTTACCCTGACCGAGATAAGATCATACTTGTCATGGACAATTTGAACACCCATGCGCTTTCATCCCTGTACAAAACATTTCCAGCTCCGGAAGCCCGCAGGATTGCCAAAAAGCTGGAAATCCATTACACTCCCAAACATGGGAGCTGGCTGGATATTGCCGAAATAGAACTTAATGTAATGACACGTCAGTGTCTGTCCCGTAGAATTGCGGACATAGTACTGCTCCGTCAGGAGTTGGCAGCATGGGAGGGCAACCGCAATGAACATACCGCCTGTATCCAATGGCAGTTCACTACCGATAATGCCCGAACTAAGCTGGTATCTCTCTATCCTAAATTTGATGTGGTGGTGAAAAATAATTAGACTAAGTATAAAACGGTCAGCACACTAGTACCTGTACCAGTGTCTCCAGATCCATAATCAGTATACATTCTTCCTGTCTGACCAGTTTTTCTCCATATACCACTATTGGAACAGGCAACCCCACTGCTCTTCACTGGCACAAAGCGCATTCCATAAGGACTGCTTCCTGTTTTTTTTTACACCATATCATCATCCTTGAGAACCTGGACGCGCTTTACTATAAGGTTCCTGAGTAGTTCCAACCACGACCCCATCTTTATTCAGTATATTACCTGTTTTGGGATCTATATGAGAACCGGCTGGTGGCGTCCATTTTCCCGACTCATTCACTGTACCAAGCGCATCTTCCAATTCCTTTTTCGTTCGGGGCGTTTTCAGTTCTGGCGTTGGTGCCGAGCTGCCGTCTGCATTGTCTGTATTGTCTATATTGTCAGTACTCTCAATAGTTTCTTCTTGAACAAATGATTCTCCTGAAGTCCTGTTATTTTTAGACGTATCTCCATTATCTTTATCACTGCAGCCTGTACATAACACCATTATTACAAACAACAAGCTAAAAACAACTTCTTTCTTATGTGTCATTTTAATCTTTTACCTCCATTATGTCCGTTTAACTACTCCGAACCGAACTACTCAATTTAAAGTGATAGAATTCTATCATTGTCCCATTGGAATCCACTCCCTTTCAATGAACAAACTGAATTAACTGTAAATAAAGAACTTTGATCAAATCAATGACAAACTTTATTATCTTTATTTTTGCCATGATTTCAACCCCTTTTGCACCAAACGACATTTACAGTCTGTTTTTGGTCGATTTACACATTTTCTTTACGATACAAGGTGCTTGTAAGCCTGCTGTCAGTAATATTCCAACAGAAAAACAGATTGTATAGATGTACTTTCCCAGCAAGAATAAAGCTATATCTAACAGCCCAAACAATATCACGAAGAACACTGTTGTTTTTTTATATGTCCTTTTCTCGTTAGTATCAAGTCTTCTGTTTTCACTGTCTATTGGACTAAATGTAATCAGGCTCACAGACGCAATAACTGTAGCTATTGCCAACTTCAAATCACATTGCACATGCATTGATAACATTATGCACAGAAACAATAGAAAACCAGATTCAAGAATACAAGTGTGCAAATTTTTTGCATGATAACCACCACTAAATTTTCTCAGAACCATAAACGGAAAAATAAGTGCAACTCCGTGTTTTACACTCCCTAAGCCAAAGCCAACACCTCCTGCAAGGATAAGTGGTGATACCAATAGAAAAAAACTATATAATGCATACTTGTAAAGTTCCTTATCCGCCTCGTTTATCGCATTACACCGGACCATCCAATCAACTCATTTTTCCATTACTTGTTTCTCCTGTATTTCATTAATTCTTTCGGTGCTTTTGGCTGATACATAATCGCACATGAAGCTGTGTTGGCTTCAGTCTGTAACACAACATCTAATGCTGCTTTCATCCCTTTTGCAACCGATTTAGTTACCCGTTTCTTCATAATGTCCTCTCTCCTTTCCTAAAGATTGTCATTGATTTTCACATAAACAATCATATGCCGGAGACTTTATCGAACTGCTTGTAAAACGAAATAACAAAACAAAAACATATAATGAACCAAAATTGTAATTAAAATGTCTTTTCATACGCATTTTTTGCATTTGGAAATTCTATATGATAAGATGTATGTAAATATACATTCATTAGAAAGCCAGGTGCAAAAATGCGTATTTTAATTTGTGATGACGATACTCTGATAATTGAACAATTACAGAAATATATTGAATCCTACTTTGAGTCAAATCATTTAAAATGTCCCGAATTAGTTTCCTTTACCAGTGGCGAATCTTTATTGGCTGAGAAAAGCGAAAAAGATATTGTTTTTCTGGATATTGAAATGCCCGGTATGAATGGAATTTATGTAGGAAATGAATTAAAAAAAGCAAACAAAAATGTCATTATTTTTGTGGTGACCTCATATTCTGAATATCTGGATGAAGCAATGCGTTTTCATGTATTCCGCTATCTTTCCAAACCTTTGGACAAGCAGCGTTTTTTCCGAAATATGAAAGACGCCTTAGCATATTACAATTCCATTACTACCAAAATTCCTGTTGAAACTAAGCAGGGAGTATATTCATTTCCTGCTTCACAGATAATTACAATAGAAGCACAGGGACGAAAAGTAATTGTACATACTACCCGGCAGGATTTTGATTCCATTCATAATATGGATTATTGGCTGGAACAACTCCCCAAAAACAGTTTTTTCCAGACACACAGGAGCTTTATTGTTAATTTCGAACATATTGTGGACTTTGATCATTCCACCATACATTTATCGAATCAGCAGATTGCAGCTTATCTGACACGCAGAAAATACAGTTCCTTTAAAAATGCTTATCTACTATATCTGGAAAGTATGAGGTAAAAATAAATGGGACATATCGTTTTACTTCTTTTTAGCTTTTTTACAGAAGCAGTTATACTATGGCAATACGCATCCAGCCTTTTTACCTCTTCTTATAGCAGTAAAATAAGGCTGGCACTATTGAGTGCTCTTTATACAATATTGTTTCTTCTTTCCCTGCTCGAACAAACAGGACTAAACGTTGTCAGCTTTTTTGTGTTTAACACTGTTTTTCTTTATATGTTGTTTAAACTCAAGTTGTTATTGGCACTCTTCCATTCGGCTATCCTTACAGCAATTATGGGTATATCTGAAATTGCAGTTCTGGGGATTACATCAAGATTTTTTCCGCATTTTCTCTTAGAAACAGATGTCGAACTTGTTTTTTATACGGTTTTTAGCAAAATTTTCTTTTTTGCAGTCATCTATTTATTAATTCATCTGTTCAAAGGAAAAAAATCAAATCAGGAACAGTACGATCACTCCGAACTTCTTTTAATGTTAATTCCGGTTTCGTCTATTTTTATAATTTTTACTTTTGCAGCAATGGGTGAAACATCAGCCTTTGCACCGCCTATTGATTTTATGGTAACAATCTGTGCTGTTTTTCTGCTGATGGTCAATCTGCTTGTATTCGGCATCAACCAATATAATCAGAAAAAATCACAGGAATATACTGATATGCAGTTGCTTCTTCAGAAAGAATCGGATTCCGTTGAATACTATGAAATGATGCTTTCACAAAATGAAAACCAGAGCATTCTGATTCACGATATAAAAAAACATCTACAATCTATCAAATTACTCAATGAAAAAAATGATTCTGATAAAATAAATGCTTATATACAACAGCTTATGGAATCTTCTGACTTAAAAGAAACCTCAAAAATCTGTGATAATGAAATGCTGAATGCAATTCTCTGCCGCTACCAGCGACAATGTAATGAAAAACATATTGTTTTTCATACTGACATCAGAAGCGGTACTGTTCAAAATATTTATCAGCATGACTTAACATCGTTATTCTGCAACTTATTGGATAATGCAGTGGAATCAGCAGATAATATCCCTGATTCTTTTATTGAGCTTACAGTACAAAAAAAGGAAAATTCACCTTTTATCGTTATCATAATCATAAATTCCTGCCGAAGCACCCCTGTATATGATCAGGATGGACTTCCTGTATCCCATAAATCAAGCAAGGGCAGACATGGTTTCGGAATCAAGAGTATTAAAAAAGTCGTGAAACAATATCACGGAAATTTGCAAATGTATTATGATAATGATTCCGGTACTTTCCACACAATCATAACCTTGAAACAATAAATGCAAAAAAATCAGGCAATCACAATTTTTTATGTGATTGCCTTTTTTGCGCATTTCTGTATGGACTGGAATTGTTTTGTACCTCTAATAGTGGAGCGAACTCGATTGCCGTCTGTGTCTCACCAAAAGAAGATGCCCAAGAATCAAACTGGGTAAGTCCCATCTTCTCTAATGTTCCGTACTGAAGGTAACGCATATTCGTGTAAAGCTCCGTCATGGAGTTTGAGATCGGTGTTCCCGTTGCAAACGTCACACCCTTGCCTCCGGTAAGCTCGTCCATATATCTGCATTTTGCAAACATATCAGATGATTTCTGTGCATCCGTCTGTGCAATTCCCGCCACATTTCGCATCTTGGTATAGAGAAACAGGTTCTTATAATTGTGGCTCTCATCTACAAACAGACGATCCACGCCTAACTGCTCAAAGGTCACTACACTGTCCTTCTTCGATGGATCCATGAGTTTATCAAATCGTACCTTTAGTGCCTTTCTCGACTTCTCCATCTCCTTGATCGTGTAACGCTCTCCACGCTCTGCTTTCGCCTGCTCTATCGCCATCTCGATGGAATCAATCTGCTCCTTTATGGTCGCTGCCTGACGCTCCTTTGACAGCGGAATCTTCTCAAACTGGGTATGACCGATGATGACTGCATCATAATCACCTGTCGCTATTCTGGAGCAGAATTTCTTTCGGTTTGCTGGTTCAAAGTCCTTCTTACTTGCAACAAGAATATTGGCTCCCGGATATAACTGCAAGAAGTCAGAACCCCACTGCTCCGTCAGATGATTTGGAACAACGAACAGACTCTTTCTGCATAAGCCAAGCCGCTTGCTCTCCATTGCTGCCGCAGCCATCTCCCAAGTCTTTCCAGCTCCAACGCAGTGAGCAAGAAGAGTGTTATCGCCATATAGCTGATGTGCAACTGCGTTCTTTTGATGTGGACGAAGAGTAACCTCCGGCGACATACCGGGGAAGTTTAGATGTGCTCCCTCATACTCTCTTGGTCTTATGGAATTGAACAGTTTGTTGTATGTTTCCACAAGGTCTGCACGGCGTTCCGGTTCTGCAAATATCCAGTTCTTAAATGCTTCTCTGATTGCTTCCTGTTTCTGGCTTGCAAGCATGGTCTCTTTCTTATTGAGCACTCTCTTTTCTCTGCCATCTTCTAACACTGTGTCATACACACGACTGTCTTTTAAGTTAAGAGAATCTTCCAATATCTTATAAGCATTTGCACGCATAGTTCCGTATGTCGAGTTTGCAAGAGGGTTCGCTCGGTCAGCATTTTTCCCCTTTACGTTCCAAAGTCCCGTCACATCTGAATACTGCACACCAACTGTGCCACCGCTAAGCCCATAGCTTCGTGTCAGATATTCCGGTGTCTGAAATGTCTCCTTCATAAACTGCTCTACATATTCCGGTTTTATCCATGTTGCACCGATACGCACCTCTATCTCTGATGCTTCAAGATCTTTCGGCATAACCGCTGACAGAGCTTTCACATTGATCTCATACTCCGGCTTTTCCTGTGCCATATCCTTTGCAATCGCAAGCTTCTCTCTCACATTTCCCGACAGGTATTCATCTGCGGTCTGCCAGTTTTCACTTACGGGATCCTTGAAAATAACACCAACTAAATCGTCCTCTATCTGCTGTTCCTGCTTGCCGGTAAGCTCCATCATGTACGGAATATCCACTTTTGCCTTTTCAGATAGCGACACCGCCAGCGCTTCACTCGCCGTATCCACACTCGTAACAACCTCTGCACGCTTAATGGTTCGCTTCGTGAACATATCCGCCTTTTCCTTGAAATTACCATCCGAATCAAACTTCTCAAGCGAACAAAGCAGACTGTAACTTGCATCCTGATTAAATGCACTCTTGTTCGTTCTGGAGTTAATACGTCCGTACTTTTTCTCAAAGTCATCATACCGGTTGTTAAGCTCCTGCATCTTGGCTGATATATCTGTATCATCCGCTTCATTCATCTGCATGTCGATAAGCTCTCTCGTCGTATCTCTGATTCCTACCAGTCCCTTAATTCGCTCCGCTTTATTCTCCGGTACATCCACCGGCTTCATCACAGAATTTTCTCTGTAATAAACTTCGTCATCAACAATCGTATAGGAAAAATTCTTTACCTCCGGATCCGCCGGCAGCACTCTGTCCCTGTCAGGAGCTTCAAATTCATCCATCTCTCTTGATACAAAACCGATTTCTCCCCTGATATTTGAAAGTGCCTGTGCAAGCTGTTCTGTAAATGGTCTGTCGTCATCGGGTACACAGGTGCTCTCCATTCCGTAAGCTCCCGATACCATCTCCATGTGTCCGACTATCTGTTCCGGATGTGATGCAAAGTAATCATTTATTCGCATTCCATTCTCATCTTCCGATGTATGAACCCAGTCCGGTATTTCTTTCACCATCCGGTCACGTTTCTGTAAAAAGATGATATCCGCTGTAACCTCTGTACCTGCATTTGCCTTGAAAGCAGTATTCGGAAGTCTCACCGCTCCAAGCAGCTCCGCACGTTCCGCAAGATACTTCCTGACATTTTCACTCTGCTTATCAAGAGTTCCCTTTGATGTAATAAATGCAACCACGCCGCCGGGACGGACTTTATCAAGTGCCTTAGCAAAGAAATAATCATGGATAAGGAAATTCTGCTTATCGTAATCCCTGTCAGATACCTTATACTGTCCAAACGGAACATTACCGATTGCCACATCAAAGAAGTCTCCCGGAAACTTCGTCTCCTCAAATCCCTTGATCTGAATATTGGCTTTCGGATAAAGCTGCTTCGCTATTCGTCCGGTCAGGCTGTCAAGTTCTACTCCGTAGAGTTTACTCTTTCCCATTTCTTCCGGTATTCTTCCAAAGAAGTTACCAACACCCATTGCCGGCTCTAACACATTGCCTTTCTCAAATCCCATCCGGGAAAGTGTGTCATATATGCCGTCGATAATAGCAGGACTTGTATAGTGGGCATTTAATGTCGATTCCCTTGCAGAATCATACTCGTCCGATGTAAGCAGGCTCTTTAATTCCTGATACTCTTTGCTCCAGTTTGACTTGCTTTCGTCAAATGCATCTGCAAGACCACCCCATCCCACATATCCTGCAAGTATTTCCTGTTCATCATGGGTAGCCGCTCTGTTTTCCTCTTCCAACAAATGCAGCGTTTTTATCGCTGCTACGTTTCCGGCAAACTTCTCTTTCGCAGTACCGCTCCCAAGAGTTTCATCCTCAATACGGAAATTTTCTTCCGGCAGCTTTTGGACATTTTGTCCAGAAGTTAATTCCTCCGTGTCCGGATTTTCGGTATGCGGATATTCGGTATCCCGATTTTCAGATTCCAGCATTTCCCCGGCAGCTTCCGTAATCTCCGATGTTTCCTCTATTTCCGGCACATTCACCGTAGGCTGATTTTCCGCATACGGACTTTCGGCATACGGATTATCGGTATCCCGGTTTTCGGTGTGTGCCGCCTCTTCTAGTGGAACTTCTGACTTCTCTGTTAAATCCTGCTGTGCTTTCTCAAGCTGCATCCTATCGTATCGTTCCTGTTCTTTCGGTGTCAGATACTTTCCCTCTGTCACAAGTTCTCCGATACGTTTCTGCACCACATTCCAGTTTAGAAGCACCTTTGAATATGGATTCATGATACTACCCTTGGAGATTGACAAACCCTTGGCATCATGATCCTGATAGCTTCTGTCACTTCCAACGATTGCAGATGTACTTCCGCCGGTTCCATATTCATGCTTTAGAAAGTCAGCATTCTCCTTACTGTCATGACCTTCCATGAAATGCTCATATATGCGATATTTACCATTTGAAAATCCGCTTCCACTTGTGAGAACGGAATCTATCTCATCCTGTGTTATAAAGCTCTCTTTTAATGGTTCTATCTCCGGTCTTTGCGGAATATCCTTTCGAGCCTCACAGTATCCGAGAAGTTTGTCTGAAAGTTCCTGTGGTGTCGTCCTAAGTCTCCACTTGAAACTTTTTTCTCCATTTTCAACAGCCGCTATCTCTGCATCAACCGCATCCTTTATCTTGCCAGCCTGCTCCGGACTCGCTAGAAGCTCTGCTATCTTCTCATGTGCCTCTGCATAATAAAGACTTTCAAAGTCAGTTATACTTTCAAGAACTGATATATCATCCACACTGTCTCGAAAGAAAAAATATACATTATCGGCAAGCTCGTTTCTGACAAGCTCGTCGGCAAGATACGCTTTGTTCTCCGACAGATAAGTACCATTTTCTATCATGCCGGATACAATCTTTTCGCACTCTGCCCAGTCAATCTGCTGGAAATATTCTTCCTTTGCACTTCTGCCATAGCCAAGCTTCATACCATCCTGGTCAAACCACGCCGTAATCTCATGCCCGGCAATCTCGAAACCCTTACCGCACTCCCCGTATTCATCCGCAAGGAAAGATGCCATATACGCATCATCCCTGTTTTCTCTGTACTTCTCATAGATACGTTCCCGGCTGTGTACATTACCGCCACCGGTTCTAAGGATTTCCTCTATCTCGCTGTCCTTTAACGAAAAAGCAGCCGGAGCAATACTTACCATACCTGCTTCGGCTGCAACAATATTTCCTATCTGTTCTTCCATGGATGGGAAGAAGGATAACTGCTCATATTTAACTTCTACTACAGACTGTAAACGATCTCCGAAAGAACGATCTCGTCCACTCTGCTCGTGATTGAGTTCATCAGACGAACCCACTCCATCTGATCTTTCTCTTTCAGTTCCTCCGTCACTTTCTCTTTCTCCATGAGCTGTTTCACCAGTCTCTCTGCTCTCTCCTCTGCCTGTTTCTGTATCATCAGACAATGCTCCTTCAACGTCCCGGCGAGTATCTTCCCACTGTAAATCCCTTTGTGATGTTCCTTCAGAAATGTCTCTCTGAGCATTCCGTATTTCGTCAGTGTCTCCTCCGGCTCCTCGTTCGCTTCGATGTTCGGGATCAGATAATCCCCTTCCTTCCTGTATGTCACTTCCATAGTCCCTGCCTCCTTCTTCAAAATTTATATCACGCTGTTCACTTTCACGCGTTAAAGCATTATAGTGTACATTGGTATCATTTGCAAGTTCTTTTTCAGTATTTCTAATATTTTCCTTGTCGATATCTTCCACTATCTGACATATCTCACGAAGCACCGGCTCACACATATCGCTGGTTGCCTCTCCAAGTACACTAAGTGCATCAAGCGTTGAAAATTCACGAATATATGAAAAGTCCAGTTCATCATGGTAGGTTTCCGCATCAAGACCACATCTTGACATCAAACTGTATGCGATGCTTGACGATAACGTGGTCTGAAGTCTTAGCGAAAGATTATATTCATCAAGCCCGGACAATAGACTGTCATCCTGTACTGCGGCAAGGTCAGCCATAATATCCGGTGTATAATCTTTTGCAATATACTCTGCAAGCTCTATCATCCGGCTTTCCATCGGTCTGTTTGCATTCGTCTCGCCATATATTCCCTCAAGCCGCTTCATTACAGCATCATAGTGCTGCTCTTTCATTTCCCACAGATTCGGGAATATTCCTATCTTCTTCGCCTTATGAACATCCGATATGTCAAATACATACTTAAGCTTCCTGTTTCTACTCTCATCAATCAGTGCTATGCCCTTTGCTCCCTGATTTACCCAGCAGTTCATACGCTTATTCCATATCTCGATGGAAGCAACCGCTGTCGCATCCGGTCGCTGTGCATGAATAAGAAGCTGATCCCTGAATCCATACCGGTAAAGTCTTGAAGCCGTTTGCAGATATTTAGTCCATGCATCCGCATTTTCCGTTATCCGCTCGGCTGTTTTGCGTGACAGTTCCGCCACATTATCATATTTATTTGCCATGTACGCCTCCTAAAAAAGAGGCAGTTACATCACATAACTGCCCCAAACCTCAACTAACTCTATTTCAACAACTACAAGGAAGTGTCCTTATTTTTTTCATGTTCCTTCTTCGGCTCATGCACCTGCTTATCTTCTATCTGTTTTTTCTTGCCGGCAATGCGCTTAGAAAGCGAGCTTTCCTTCTTTTCTGTATCCTTTTGGGCACTCTTTCCCGGCTCTTTTCTCTGTGTCTCACGCTCCATCTTACGTTCCTCCATTGTCTCTGCACGGACAAGCTCATGTTCCTTAAAGTCATAGCAGTACACGTTATCCGAAAGACGATTCTGCGGAGAAACTGCTTCCTGATTGACACTGCTTACCATTTCCTTTAATTCGTCAATCTCCATACCTGCACTTTCCGGCACAATAAGGCACTCATGGACTGAGGACGGAATCACCTTGAAATCCTCTCCGATTTTTTCTGCTATGTCATTCATGAGCTTTTCATCAAGCATATTGACTGCACCATTGATGCCATCCTCATTTGTCACAACATACATGTCAGCCGGGGTGCTTCCAAGCATTTCTTCGACCATCTCTGTCGCCGCTTCTCTGTCCCCGCCAAACACTTCGGTCATCTGTTCAATCATGGTTGCCGCCACCACATCACGGAAACTTTCAAACTTGCTCGGTGTAAGCGTATCCATGTTGGATAATGCCACCTCATGCAGCTTATCTTCGGTTATGCCAAAGTCCTCAAGCATATCATTTGTAATCGCCACGCTTGCTCTGCCGCCTTCGTCCTGATGCATCATAACTGCATAGATAACAGCAAGATCATCCATCATTTTGTGTGGCATGTGATTAAGATTTTCCGCATTCATCTCGGCATTCACCAGTTTCGGAAAAATGCTGTCCTTTGCCGCTTCAAACGATTGCAGCTTACCCAGTTCAAACTCCTGCTGTGGCTTTGCATTTTCTGCTACATCCGCAATATCCTTCATGGTGTTCTGAAGGTCTCCCGTGTCCTGGTACTTATCATAAAAGTTCTCCAGATAAATGTTTGGAACAACTGTCTCTCCCTCCATTCTGACAGTAAGGGAAGAAAGCTCTACATCATTGTTTTTCATAGTCAGATCCAGCTTAACCTCCGCCTCTGCATACTCCGGTGGAAGAAAATCTTTGATATTATCCACTACCTCATTCTTAAACTCTTCAAAATCAAGCATGTGTCTTTTCCTCCCTTTTCTTTCTGTTGACTGCATACGCATACATATTCATGCGAAATCTGAAACTATCCTTGTTTGGTATCTCTACATCATTTGTTACTGTCTTTTTCTTATCTTTGTTCATGTGCTGCTCCTCCTATTTCTTCTTTGGAAATTCCATATCAAAGTCATACTGATAACCTGTCCTGTTATTACCCTTGGAATCCGTGTAGGAATATGACTTAATTCCTTTCGGTGTCAGGTTTGCATCATATACATTACCGGCTTTATTCGTGATATTTTTCACGCAGATCTTCTTGCCGGCAAGAAGATTTTTTATCTGACTGTCTGTAAGTGCCACTCCAAAAGCCTTAGCAAATCCCATGCCACACTTGCCGGTACAGTAAGCTCCATACTTACCCTTTACGACAATTTTGCCGCACTTCGGACATTTGCCAAACTCTTCCTGCTCTTTGCGGAACATTCCCTTATTCTCATCACTCACACTGCTATATGTCGCTACAAGGTCACGCACCATCTTCGTGATACCATCCATGAAATCATCCGCCAAGCTTTCTCCCTTTGATACTCTTACAAGTTCATTTTCCCAGTCTGCGGTAAGCTGTGGCGACTTCACCACATCCGGCAGAACAGTGATCAGCTTGATTCCATCATCAGTTGGTATCATCTGCTTTTTCTCACGCTTCACAAAGCCATCCTTTACGAGCTTTTCAATCACATCCGCTCTGGTCGCCGGTGTTCCAAGTCCTTTTCGCTCCACATCATCATCCATCTCCGAGGCACCAGCCTTTTCCATAGCAGAAAGCAGACTGTCCTCTGTGAAATGCTTTGGCGGCTTAGTAAAATGCTCCGTTACCTTTGTCTCTGTGACAGCAATGGTAAGACCTTCCGTAAGCTCAGGAAGTTTTGTATCTTTATCCTCCTTCTCGGCTTCTGCTTTGTATGTCTGTCGGAAAAATTGATCAAAATCCTTCCATCCGTTTGATACTACTTCCTTACCGGACACCTTAAATATAGTGCCGCTGCACGAAAGCTCCGCACGGGTAGAATCATAGATATGAGTGCCTGCCGCCGCACACATAAGTCTGTTTGCACAAAGCGAAAGCACTCTTTTTTCATTTTCAGAAAGCTCCTCAATCGGCGCTTTCACAATCTCTACTGTCGGAATGATCGCATGATGGTCTGATACCTTTTTACTGTTTAATAAAGGCTTGATGTTCGGATTAAACATGGTATCCATATCCTTGAAAATAGTCTTTGTTATCGCATCTACCACACTTCTTGCAGTATCCTCCATATCATCCGAAAGGTACTGGCTATCTGTTCTTGGATATGTAACCAGCTTCTTCTCATAAAGGCTCTGTGTCGCTTCAAGTGTCTGCTTGGCTGTCATGCCAAACAGTCTGTTTGCATCTCTCTGGAGCGTCGTAAGATCATAGAGCTTTGGCGGCGAAATTTTCTTCTGCTCCTTAATGGCAGATGTAATAAGTGCCTGTCCATTCTCACAGGAAGCGGCAATATTCTCCGCCATATCCTTACTGTCAATACGCTCTGTAACCGCATCCATGCTGCCACATAAGATATGTGCCTGATAATAGGCTTCTTTCTTAAAGTTCATAATCTGTGTTTCTCTCTCGACAAGCATTGCCAGTGTCGGTGTCTGCACTCTGCCAACCTTTAAGAGTCGGTTATAAAGCGATGTAAAAAGTCTTGTACCATTGATACCGACAAGCCAGTCTGCCTTCTGTCTTGCAAGTGCCGATTCATACAGACTGTCATAGTCCCGCCCCGGTTTCAGATTTGCAAATCCATCACGGACTGCACTTTCCTCCATGGATGAAATCCACAGTCTTTCAAATGGCTTCCTGCATCCGGTCTGTTCATATACAAGTCGGAAGATCAGCTCTCCCTCTCGTCCTGCATCTGTAGCACAGACAAGCGATGTCACATTCGGATCTGCCATAAGCTTCTTCAATACGCCATACTGCTTTGCAGTGTCCTTTTTCACCTCATAGGTAAATGGATCCGGAAGTATCGGAAGCGAATCATAGTTCCACTTCTCATATCTTTCTCCATAACTTGCCGGCTCTGACAGTTCAATCAGGTGCCCGACACACCATGACACGATATATCCGTTTCCGCTTCTGTATCCGTCTGACTTCTTATCTGCTCCCAGTACGTCCGCAATACTGTTTGCTACGCTTGGTTTTTCTGCTATTACAAGTTTCATTTTCTACCTCCTGTTAAAAAGGGCGGCAGTTTTCTACTGCCACCCTATCTGTCTTACTCTTCATCCTCGTCATAATCCGGTGAATCGTCCTCTTCTTCTTTTTCTCCATACATGCTGTCATCGCTTGCCTCCGGCTTGCCCTTCTTACCGCCTGCCATCTTCACACCTACAACGACAACTGCAACTGCTCCAAATATAATCACATACAGCCAGTTACCAAGTCCTTTGCTCTCTTTCTTGTCTGCATCCGTAACTGTTGCATCTTCTGTCGTTTCCTCTGTGGTACTCTCATCCATATCCGGTGTTACTTCTTCCGTATTGATGTTGTTATCCTGTGCTACCGAGTTATGTGGAAGTGTCTGCTCGTCACTGTCCACAAAGTTTAAGAGATTGTCGTTTGATACAGAAGTTAAGAAGTAGACCGTGCCATTCCCATGCGTGGTATCTACCCCGTCATCATCCGAATAGGCTGCCGACATGTCGATCATAAGAAAATACTGCTGTCCGTCTTTTGTCACAATCGTATAAAACTGCTTCTTGTTGACCTCTTTCATAATGTCCTTTCCGGATTCATCCGTAACGGATGTAACGGATCCGGTGGATGGATTGGTTACAGAAGCACTTCCATTATCAGGAAGGGCATCTGCCGGGTTTTCCGTACTGTCCTCACCATCTTCCTCCGTGCTTTCCTCCTTGTAATAAGGATTTGCGACTGTGTAAACCGCACTGGAATTACCGGCGTTATCTACAGCATAGATATAGAAATTCTGATAGGATGCATCAAACTTCTGGAGCCTTACTGTCACCACTCCGTTTTCATCCGGCGTAAAACTGTATTCATTGATATACACCTTTTTCACACCGCTTTCCGTGTCATAGGTAAGCACATTCAAAAGACCTTCGCTGACCGCTGCATTGAGTGTTGGTGCCACTGTATCAAAGCACTTGATAAAACGGTTCTTCTCATATTCATTGCCATTCATATCTGTGACTTTCACATAAATGGTGCAGTTTTCCGTAATCTCAATCGCCATGTCGTCCGTAATGTCTACCCATGTTCCGTTAGAGCCGATCTTTGCCTGCACATTGTCAATCTTAAACTTGCTGTCGCCATAGATCTTATCAACCTTGACATCAACCATTGCCTTGTCGTTGTACCAGCCTGTCTTATGAAGTGCTACGGAAATACGCACCTTATACTTCTTATCCGGCGATACCACATCCTCTGTTGTATCTTCCGAAGCATTGGTATCTTTCTTTGAAGGTGTCTCCTTTGGTGCTTCCGTAGTTGATGGCTGCGTCGTTTCTTTGCTCTCTGTCGTACTCTCGGTTGTGCTCTTTGTCACTTCCTCCGTACTGCTATCCGTCTTTGCATAAACAGCCGCTCCGCTTCCCATAATCAGGGTGCCTGCCAGCATCATAGTAAGTGCTGTTTTTTTCAAAATATTACTCATCTTTTCATCTCCTGTTCTAAAACAAACGACAGAGGTTATTCATCCTCTGCCGTATCATCAACATGCTGCTTATACACTGTTATCAGTGTATCTACCGCCTCATCTCCCTCTAATCCGACCTCTGCGAGTTTCGTCTTAAAAAGGAAATATTCGGTTCTGTCTATCTTGTCATTAAGTTCCTGAAGCTTCTCTTTCTCCTTGGAAAGTCTGTTCCGCTGCTTCTCAAACTCTGCCGAAAGCCTGTCAACCTTTTCCTGCTGTCTGTCTCTCTCGGCTTTCTCCTTTAATATCTTATCTTCGTATCGTTCCAAATCTTCATGCTCCTTTTAGTATTTCGGTCTGATAAATGATGTGATAGGAAATCCTCCTGACGCATATCTGGTCTTAATCGCAACACATCCGCCATTACTCTGCGAACCTGCCGCATCACTGGATGTATTTCCTCCTATGGTTGTATATGTGCCATCACCGTTATTTGAAACAACTACCTCAATATGCTCATTGTCTCCAAACAGAACAATATCGCCATACTTTGCCTCACTGCCATTTATGAACAGTCCGTTTCGCTGTGCCCAGCTATAAACAGCTCCGCAACCGGCAACCTTGCCGCCATCATAAAATGCAGCTCCGTTACCACTCTTGTTAAAGCACCACCATACAAATACACAGCACCAAGGGTATGCATCACCGCTTACCTCCTGCCCATAGTATTCCGTATTGAATATGACATTATTGGAACCGGGAGGATTCTCCGTTATGCCGACCTGATTCTGCGCCGTCTGCATGACACCGGTTGCTCCTTTGGCTTCCACAACTGCACCGCCGCCGACCGAACCGCCGCTTTTATATTTAGCAAGCCATTCATCGCCATACTCCTTGTGACCATAACTAGACCATCCGCTTTTCTTTGCCTGTTCATTGGAATATTCCGTTGACAAGGCAAGTGTCCACTTCTTGGCATTCTTATTTTTCATGAAACCTAGAAAGCCACCGCCATAGTTATATGCCTGTGCAACGATCTGGAGATTATCATAATCATCCGCTCCGTCTACTCCCCATGTTTTCATGTGAGAATAAAAAACACGGATACCGATGTCTATGGATTTCTGCTCTGTCGTCCATTCCGATGGCATTGTACTGTCATCCCACAATCCGCTTTCCTTACACTGCATGAGATCACCACCGCAGCTTGAAGATATACCGCCGGATTCCTGCTGTATTGTCGCTAGAATGGCATTTACATAGTCGTTAAGGTCTATACCACTTGATGCATCGTTATTTGCCTTACATCGCTCTGTTACCCATTCTCTCCATGCAACAACCTCTGCCGGAAACCCTGTGCCAACCTGTGGCGACGAAAAATCTGAATCACCACCAAATGAAAGCAAAAGCACAGGCCCTGCCGCACCGAGCAGTGCCATTACTAAAGAAAGTACACCGCCCGCAACAATGACTATTTTTCCTACCGGTGAAGAAAACAGCGACTTTACTGCTTCCAAAAGCTTTCCGGTTCCATGTTTCACCTTATCAAACGGATTAAATCCCGTTGTAAATGTGACTGCCGCACTCTGCGCCTTCTTTGCATTCTGATATTCCTTGATGGCATTCTTCATGTATTTTCGCTTGATCGCTTTTTTCTGAAGGTGTCTGTCATACAGATTACTGTTTTTCCACAGATCTCCTTCCTTTGCCCTGCCGAGTGCTGTCTTATATTCCATCTTAATGCTGTTTCTGGCTATCTTATCTTCCTGTTTTATGAGCTTTGCAATCTCTTTCTCATTCTTATTAAGCCGCCAGTATTTAGCAGTTTTTGAAACAGTATAGACAGTTGAAACCGCATCCGTCATTTTTGTGGCAGTATCCGTCCAAGCATTCTGAATACCAAGTCCTCTTTCATCATTTGCCATGTCGTCTGCCATGTGAAGTGTTCTTTTACCAAAAGCGGCAGCCTGTGACATGCCTGCATACTTGGAACCCTCATGTATCTTGCTTTGTGTATCTACTTCCACACGAAGGTCTGTCTTTAAGCCGCCCTTTGCCGCCACCTTGATGTTGTACTGCTGTCTAAGCTTCTTTTGCAGTTTCTTTCTGTTCTCATGCAAATGGGGGGTATCAGCCATAACTCTTTCCGTTCTTATCCGTCGTCTCTTAGATGCTGTCATGAGTTTTGACTGTCCATCAGATGTATGAAGCGTTGCATTTGAATCTGTTGCCATATCGTCATGCAGTAATATCCTGTTTGCCGCTTCATGGTTCGTCTCCGGTGGGTTTCTCCGCCTGTTTACGAGCTTATCCCCCACTGTCTTTCCGACAGCAAGAGCTGCTTTCGCTGTTTTCTGTGTCAGCTTCTGTGCACTCTCCGTATTCTCATTTGAAAGTCTGTTATTGCCATTTTGAGTATTCTTTAGTGTATCTCCTGCCACATCTGCCATTTTGCCTTTCAAATCAAATTCCATGCGGCGACCTCCTTAACTTTAACCAGCCTGCTCCGCAGCCGTTTCCGACTCCGTTTTTGTTTCTGCCGGCTTTGTCGTAAGAAGTGTGTACATGAGCGTATCCTTCGGAAATCTGTCAACAAATGGCTGCACGATATCTCCAAAGAATATAAGTCCTTCGCCCTGTCCCACGTTCGTAACATATTTGATCTGATGCTGTGATATATCAAGTTTCTGTGCAAGAATATCTCTGTCGTCTGCACCCTGATTGAGCATATATACAAAATCCGAGTTATCAAAGATATTCTCAATCTCCTTGGAAGCCAAGAAATCCTTTACATTCTGTGTTATTCCTGTCGGGATCCCGCCCCATTTTCTGAAACGCTTCCAGATCTCCATCGAATAAGCTGCTGTCAGCTCATCCTTTAAGAGAAGATGGAACTCATCTATATAGAATCTTGTAAACTTGTGCATCTCTCGATTGACTGTCACACGATTCCACACTGCATCCTGTACGACCAGCATACCCAGCTTTTTCAGCGTCTTACCAAGGCTCTTGATATCAAAACAGATAATACGGTTATTCATGTCTACATTTGTTCTGTGGTTAAACAGGTTATTGCTGCCCTCAACATACAGATACATACACTGTGCTATATGCTGTGATACAATATCCTCCTTATGTGATAACAGCTCATTGTAAAGATCCTGAAGTATCGGCATATTCTCCGGCACCGGATTTTCAAAATACTTCGTATAAATCCTTGATACCGCAAAGTCGATTGCCGATTTTTCTTCCGGCTTCAGTCCGCTCTTACCACCCACAACAAGCTCCATGAATGACAATATAAAATCAGCCTTTAACGATACCGGATCATCATCATCTGAATAATTCAGGTTGATATCAAGTGGATTGATATACTGCTTTGATGACTGCCCGATCTTGATAACCTGTCCGCCTAAGTAATTTACAAGCGGATAATATTCCGCCTCCGGATCACAGATTAAGATATCATCTGTTGTCACAAGAAATGTGTTAAGAATCTCTCGCTTTGTCGCAAACGACTTACCAGATCCCGGTGTACCAAGAATCAGACCATTTGGATTTTTAAGCATCTTTCTGTCTGCCATGATCATGCCATTTGACAGTGAGTTAAGTCCCATATAAAGGCTCTCAGCAGAATCCATGAAAAGCTCCTGCGTTGTAAATGGAACAAACACCGCAGTTGATGATGTCGTGAGATATCTGTTCTGCCGTATGAAGTTTTTTCCAAGTGGGAGTGATGATACAAACCCCTGCTCCTGCTGATGATCCAGCTTTCGCAGTACACAGTTTGCTGACTGAATGTTATTCGAGAGCGTAAAGCGGAAGTCTTTCATCTTCTGCAAATTCTCGTTAAATGATGTAATAAGAAATGTCACCTTGAAAAGTCTTTCATTTCTCGACTGCATTTCCTTTAGCAGTCCATGTGCCTCCTCCGAATATGTCTCAATATCCGGCGGGATGATGTCCATGTCATATCCGCTTCGGATAGCCTTCTTCTGCTCCTCAATCTTCATCTTGTTAATATCGGAGAGCTTACCCTTGATATACTTCATGGCTTCCGTCTGGTTAAGTGTATCAATATGCATGGTAACATTTAAGGCATCTTCCATATTCAGAATATCCGCAAGCATTTCATCTGAAATCTCCGGTGCGGAAATAATGAGATAATTTGTAGTCGCAAACATATCTCCAATCTTGTAATAGTCCTTTGCACGGAAATCAAATGAGGTCGGTGCGATAAAGTTCTTCGGAGTAAGACCACTCGCCGCTACATCCTTAAATGACTTCATCATAAACTTCTCAAGCGAATCCTGATTCAGATAATCATGCATGATACGGAGCCGCTCCAGTCCGTTCACCGGAACACATTTGCAGCCAAGCAGCTTAAACTTGTTGATGACATCTGATTCAATCTTTGCAAGTCTTGACACCGCCTGCTTCCTGTCTCTTGCTTCAATACCAAATATAAGATACTTGGACTTCACAATACCATTATTGCCCTTTTCAAGCTGATTTCTGAGGTACGTTGCATATTCCCGTCTGACAACATTAAACTCATCATCCTGCTCCGGTATCGTGATAACTTTCTTGTATTCTTCCATATCTACACGCTGATTGATGAAGCAGAACTGAAAATGAATCGTCTCATCAAAATAATTGAGGAACTGGCAATACTCGCCAAATATATGCTGCTTTTCATCGTTCTGTGCAAGCTGATAGTTGATATCGTAAAACTGCACCATCTTAGAATAAAAATTATCACCGATACGACAAAGACCGTCCGGATAAATCTGATCAAACGGAATCGTATCAATCGTGTTTTCCGGCACCCGTCTCTTATCGAATTTCTCTACGATAATGCGTGCCAGATTTGTGAGTGGATTTGTTTTATTATCGCCGTGGTATGCTGTCTGATAGGTCGGAGTTCTTCCCATCCCATTTCCCGGCTTACTTTTTTTGTCTGCCATGAGGACGTTTTCCTCCTTTCCTGCCGGCACTCGCCTGTGCCTTCATCTGTATTTCTCTTTTTCTCCGCTCATCGTAATACTCATAAATATTCTCCGATCTTGCTACCCGTATCTGTGGGTAAGCAAGCGTATGACGGATAAAATTAAGCATATATATTTCAAGCGGAAGTCCGTCCTTCTCCACAATTCCAAACAGAAAGAACGGAGCCATAAGAGCAATCAGAACATAAAATGCTGCCGTAGTTCCAAGTGCTCCTCTTGCAATAAAATATCCGGGGAAACCTACTACAATTCCAAGACCGAAGCATACACACTGGCGTTTCGTGAAATTGCCAATAAACTTCGTCTTGATGTTCGTAAGATCCTTCGGAACATCTACATAAGCCATATTTGCCTCCTTCATTACTTTTGGACAAAATGTCCAGAAGTGTCCAAACTAGGAAATTGCAAAAATCTGTTTCGTGATTCCCTCGCATTTGAACATCGTATATACAAGCAGTATGGAGATACCTACCGTACTCCAACATGCCTTTGTCAACAGTTTGATCGCCGTGACTCCGTTTGCCGGATCCAGCGTAATCGTATTCGGATCAAAAACATTCGCTACTAAGACACCATAAATTGCCACACATATCATCATGAGTACCGCCTGCATTGCAAGTGCAAATACATTCTTCATGTAACCGATACCAATGTTTGACATGTGATGATTCGTGACTGTCGCCATAGGTAGCGGAGCCACCGCACAGTGCATATATATGGATATCATCCTTGAATAAAGCACTATCGTAATGAGAATGCCCATTACCTTGATTATGATGTCGATAAACCATGTAGATACCGTCAGACTGATAAGACCGGACACATCACCGCTTTCCGCATCCTCGTCCTGATCTCCATAATTATCCGTGAGATATTGTAAGAGTATGCTGTCCTGCGTATTATCCGTTACCTGTTGGTTCAGAACTGTCGTGGTTTTGCTGACCATGTCCGCTCCGATACCGAAAAAGCAGTTACAGATGGTCAGCGAATTGCTGATAAACCATGCTGCCACAACGGACTTTATAAGCCACTTCATAAGAACCGAAACAAAGTCAACATCTGCGAGATTGTTCGGCTGCACCAGCATGGATATAAGCTCCCACAAAATCACAAATGTAAATACAGTTCCCGCAACAGGAAGTGCCACCTGCTCCGCTATTTTCTCGATCAATGCCCATATCGTACCGCCCTGCCACGCATCCGGGGCAGTCGTAAGCTCTGTCGATATGGTTCCAACTTTTTCATTCAAGTCTGAAAGCATGTTACTAAGGTTCGAGTATGCCAGTTCGTAAAAAATGTCCCTAAATCCATTCATGAGCTTCTGAACTGTACTGTCAAACAGTCCGAGAAACACGGGTACTAACTGAAACATTTTTCTCTCCTTTGCAAAATGACAGCCACCTGCACATGTGACAGATGGCTGTATAGTGTGTGATGTATTTTTCTACCATAAGTAGAGGTGCGTATCCCTTAGCTAAGTGATGATGGGATAAGGTCTGTAAGCTTTGGTACAAGAAGTGCACCGATAAGCATTACACCGGCTCCCGCCATAAACTGCTTCATGCCCTGTGACTTAGCACCTGGGTTATCATTACCATAACCTTCAAGAAGGTTTACAACTCCAAGTACGGCAAGACCACCGCCAACTGCGATGATAACAACCTTGAGAGCAGAAACACCGCTCTTTAAGAATGCTGTATAGTCAAGAAGCATAAGAAAGTTTGCAAGCAGCTTGTGTGATGCAAAAAATGATGCAACACTTGAAAGTAAGTTTGAGCCTGACATTGCTGCCATGGCATAATTCATAAGTAAATTCATAACAAATAATCTCCTTTTTATCTCTTATTTTCCGACCATCCATGTTATACTGGAAATGGTCTATTGTGGTGATAGATCAGGAGCAGCGGCAAAACACACATGAAGGAAATCTCCCCTCATTTATTCATAGATCGGATTTGCCGCTGCTTCTTTATTTTCCGCTTTCTTAAGCATACCTGCTTCCTCTATGGCAAAGCTCACAAGGTCATCCGGGTATTTCACACCGGTAAGATCAAGCTCAATAAACTTGTCCTTTTTAGAAAACTTTGGTTTGCCATATTCAGAAACATACTTCTCAATATCAAATTGATTTTTCTTATCTGCATCCGAAAGCTCTTTGTACATTTCATGTGCTGTTATATCGACCTTATCTGAAAAGAACGGTCTTACGCCACGCACCTGCAATATACATTTGCCGCCATCCATAAGTGCCAGACGGTCTTGGCTCATAAGCTCACGCCCTAGCTTCTGATAATTCATGCCATAGGACAGTGAGGTGCCTCTGGTATCAGATGTGTTATAAGTGTCAATGGTTTCCTTTCCAAGTACGTCCGCCAGATCTTTCAGCGTTGATTTCTCCTTGCCGCCTAAAAACAGGAAAGTGTCACAGTTACCCTCTATCGTCTCTGCATTATCTTTGTAAATTGACTTTAACTGAGCCTTAGACTGTAGGATAATGGACGCAGATATCTCCCTGCTTCGTATGGTTGCAATCAGCTTGTCAAACTTCGGAATCTGTCCGAATAGCGATAGGTAAGCCTCTGGCGTTTCCACCTCGGGCTTTTCCCCCGCTCCACACCGTGCGTGATAGTTTCCCATCACACGGCGTTCCACCGACTAGGATTACTTTTTAGTGCCTATATAGTCCTCGAATTGTATTTCCTCCAACTCTCTGTGTTTTCGGAGTTTATTGATTTTATCTTTCATTTCTTCGGTCAACTGTAAGTCTTTAAGCAACTTTCCAATTTTTACAGGATTCGTTGCTCCAACCAGTTCTGACACCTCTTTTGACAGGATAATCAAATTCCTGTAAGTGTCGTTTCGCTCTCCCTTACATGGTTTGATATGCACACATACCATATCTGATATTGACAGGGCATTGTGCGTTACCGCACATTTGCCTTTTTGTGCGATATATCTCGAAAGAGCGTTGTCTGCCATCTCCAACGTAGGGTAGAGATGTGCATTTTCCATCATGTATTTCATAACATCGTAGCTGATACAGTTTTCGATGTCTGAATACTTCCTCACATATTTATTGACTTCACGCCTTTTATATTTGGGGTATTCATAAGCCACATATCCAACAGGGATAATCATTCTTCCCTTTATCCATCGGAACTGCTTAGACTTTCCATACTTTTCCTGAATAAACTTGCTGGTTATCTCGCCTTGACGTTCTATGGGGTAACAGCGGTTATTATGATTCATGCCGTTACTTTTTCCCGTTACTTTAAAGGCGATTTCCGCAAAGTCTGCTGATACCATAGTTGCCATACAGTAATAGTTGTGCATTCCCATAACCATTGCATTATAAAGACTTATATTTCGGTCTATCTCGCTTTGTTTGCTCGGATCCTTTATGTCTTTCCAAACGTCACTTAGCTTTTTAATGACCTTTGCTTTACTCTTGTCTGCCATGTGGGAACGTATTACCCACTTACTGCCTTTTGGTACAACCTTAAATTTGATACCGAGGAAAGTAGTGTAATTCTTCCGCAAGTTTGTGATACCCGACTTTTCTCCACTGGTCTGTAAATGCAGATTTTCTGCCAACCAGAGTTTTGTGGCACACATTACCTTTTTCGCCGTTGCATAATCCCGACAGAATAGCTTAAAATCATCTGCATACCTTACGATATACATTTCTTTCAAATCGGTTTTTGCTCTCAGCTTATTCCATTTCTGCGTTCTGTCTACTGTGAGGACGTTTCCCTCTTTATCAGTCTTGTTAAACTCTAAACCTGTTTTACCCTCTTTGATTTTGAACATTTCCCACTGACTGGCAATCCACCAATCCAGTTCATTCAATACAACATTTGCAAGAAGTGGGGATAGAATCCCCCCTGTGGTGTACCCGTTTCGGGAGTGATTATAATGTCATTGAACAGGATTTCCGCTTTCAGCATCTGCTTGATTATCATAATCAGCTTTCTGTCCTGTATGCCGATTCCCCACAACTGCCGAATCAACTTACTGTGGTCGATATTATCAAAGAAGCCAACAATGTCTACATCTACTACAAAGTGCAGATTCTGCAACTGTGCCATTTTATAGCATTGTGCGATTGCATTCTGCGTTGACCGATATGGTCTGAAACCATTGTTCCGCTCATGAAATTTCGCTTCACAAATCGGCTCCAGTATCTGTAAGATACACTGTTGTATCAGTCTGTCCCAAATACTCGGAATCCCTAATGGGCGGGTTTTTCCGTTGTCTTTCGGGATTTCAACTCGTCTAACCTTTTTTGGCTGATAATAGTTCAACTTATTTCTGACGGTTTTAATGACCGATTCGATGGGCAGTGACTGTATCGCTACAATCGTTTTCCCATCTGTGCCGGGAGTTTTGCTCCCACTGTTTTTACAGATATTTCGATATGCAAGTATGATATTCTGCTCTGACACAATCAACGGCATGAGCCTGTCAAATGTCTTTCCATTCTGGCTGTCCTCAAATAATCGGTAGCCTGTTTCTTTAGCGTCATACCTTTCTGCATTTCGCTCTGCTTTGTTTACAATTCGTTTTGCCATAGTAACCAGCTCCTTATCAGAGAATGATTTTTTCTTAGTCGCACCACGACAGCTATGAAAATCTCCATTTTGGTGATTACTATATAGGCATGAAAGAAAATCTTAGTATCGGCTTGAGGCTATCCCTCCACCGCTTATTGTTACGGCTTCACAGGTACTGTACCTCTACTCTCACAGCCACTAATGCACTTATTATAGAAAGGCTCTTTCAATCCCTTTCCTTTTCGATACAACTACGGTACTTTTTCCGCTGATACAGTCAGCTCCCGTATTGGCTGCTTTCCACGTTCCGCATAACTTAGGATTGTTGCCACTTAGGTCGTTCCTTTAGCCCTGCAAGCATTATCTTCGAGCGAATCCCTCAAGATACCTGTGTCCTGTAAACACAGAGGGCATTTCATACTAACAACTTTTACTTTGCCCCGCTTGCGTACCCATTGGTACACTTGCATTTCTGCAAGCCATTCGTTTAGAGCCGTACATTCGGAATCTTTGTCAGACCGCCTTTTTGGTCATTCTAACCATATGGCAACCCCACCCGCACTGTCACACACAACCCGTACCTCTACGAATCTTTCCTCGCCATTAAGCGTTAGGGTGTGCTTCGCACGACTTCCCCGAGCTTATAACCCCAACCGTCTGTATTCGGCTGACGCTATTCGGAGTATTAGTGAATCCCCTTCAGGGCGTTACCCCGTCATTTGAGATTTCAGTTATGCAGTTCTCTAAAACCACATTTATTTAATTGTTTGTGACTTTAGGCTACGCTTTTGTCGGTTATTCCCACCGTTTTAGGCGTAGAACGTGTCACACTATTTGCGAACTCATCAAGGATACACCGCACATGAACCGGCAGCTTTCCGTGATACTCGTCATCTGCGATGGTACAAAGCAGATTAAATAGCTGCGTGTACATGATTGATACCAAAAAATTAAGGGAATCATCTGTATCAGAAATAATGACGAAAAGTGCTGTCTTTCTTCTACCGATGTCCCCTAGTTCGAGTTCATCATATGCTGTTATTTCTCTGACTTCCTTAATGTCAAATGGTGCAAGTCTTGCACCACAGGAAACCAATATACTCTTGGCTGTCTTACCAGCCGCAAGCTTATATTTATGATACTGTCTTACTGCAAAAGAATCCGGATCAGCTTCTATTCCTTCTTCTTCATTGCCAAACTCTATGTCCTTAAACATCAGGTCAATGGCATTCTCAAAGTCCTCATCCTCTTCTCTCGTCTCAGACGCATCTATCATGGCTAGAAGCGAGACAAAATTCCTCTCGCTCTTCTTACAGTATTTCACGATGTATGCCACATACGCCGTGAACAAAAGCCTCTCGGCTTATAGTGATAGGTAACCCTTTGAAGTTATCTCCGGGTTTTCCCCCACTCCACACCGGACATGCGACTTTCACCGCATCCGGCGTTCCCTCGATTGTTTTCACAAGCATTTAATCA
>Ga0129311_1000351_pt1 | contig 42551 bp, 34 predicted proteins | sample Go1ome_FD_94435 | JGI IMG/M metagenome (GOLD analysis project Ga0129311, IMG submission 94435) | Western lowland gorrila individual fecal microbial communities from Wisconsin, USA - Go1022B metagenome | ecosystem: Host-associated > Mammals > Digestive system > Large intestine > Fecal | place...
ATGTAAGGCTATCCTTGCTACCGTTCTTGCCAGACTTATAATGGGACATATAGATGCTGACAATATATATATGTATATTGCATATGCGGGACTTGGAACAGTTCTGGGACATAATTTTCCTTGTTATCTCCACTTCCGTGGTGGAAAGGGAATTGCGGCAACAGCAGGGGTAATAATAGGATTTTTAGATCCGGTTATTATTTTATCATGCCTTGTTGCGTTCGTTTTGGTTGTTGCAATTACGAGATATGTGTCCGTCGGCTCTATACTTATAGTAACTATATTTGCAGTTGAATATGGAATTTTCGCATTTCATGGAAAATATGCATTTAACATGGATGATACAACTTCGTGGTATGCTATGCTTGAGAGTGTAATCATTGTCATCATAATGGCCGTTATGGCTATAATAAGACATCATGCTAATATTAAGCGTTTAATTAACCATGAGGAGAATAAGCTTGGAAGCAAGAAGCAGGCTTAATATAACATTAATGGGGGTTTTATGATGAAAATAGGAATACTTGGTGCAGGCAGCTGGGGTATAGCCCTTACTGCATTATTATCTTCAAATGGGCACGATGTTACAGTTTGGTCTATTGACAAGAATGAGATAGATATGCTCCTTAAATACAGGGAACATAAGACTAAGCTTCCAGGTGTAATAATAGATGATAAGGTATTATTTACTACGGATGTCAAGGAGGCAGTTGATGGTGCAGATATGCTTGTTATGGTTGTACCATCGCCTTTTATAAGAAGTACAGCTAAGACTATAGCACCTTATGTAGTGGAAGGACAGCTTATTGTAAATGTGTCAAAGGGTATCGAGGAGAGCACCCTGATGACTCTTACAGATGTAATTAAGGATGAGATTCCTATAGCTAATGTTGGAGTTTTGTCGGGACCTAGCCACGCTGAGGAAGTTGGAAAGAGACTTCCTACAACTGTTGTTGTAAGTGCATATGATGAGCATACAGCCCTTCTCATACAGGATGCATTTATGACAGATTTCTTCAGAGTATATACAAGTCCTGATATGATTGGAATTGAGCTTGGCGGGGCACTTAAGAACGTCATAGCACTTGCTGCCGGTATAGCAGACGGACTTGGCTGTGGTGATAACACAAAGGCTGCTCTTATTACAAGAGGTATAGCTGAGATAACCAGACTTGGAGTTGCTATGGGTGGTCAGCTTGAGACATTTTCAGGTCTGTCTGGAATAGGAGATTTGATTGTTACATGTGCATCTAAACACAGTAGAAACCGTAAGGCAGGCTTCCTTATGGGACAGGGAAAATCCTATAAAGAAGCAATGGATGAGGTTAAGATGGTAGTTGAGGGTGTATATTCTGCAAAGGCAGCATTAATGCTCTCAAGAAACTATGGAGTTGAGATGCCTATAGTTGAAATCATCAACAAGGTATTATTTGAAGATTACAATACTACAGATGCCATGAAGGACTTGTTGACAAGAAACCGAACATCTGAATCAAAATCATTATCCTGGAATAAATGAGAGAGGTGACATCACGTGCATGTTAGACGTATAACCAGGGAAGAAGTGCATAGGATGAGTAAAAGAAAAAAAATCTACAGATATACGACAATGGGAATTACAGCTTTGGCTATAGTTAGTATAGTATGTGGAATTGGTATATATTTGAAAAATAACAAGAACGAGGATGTTCCTGTGTATGGAAGAGAGGTTACTATTGGAACGGCCGCAGATATTGGTATATCAGACTATGTTGCATGTCAATATAATGTAATACAGAAGAACATAGAGGCAAAAGAGTTAGATGCTATGGAATACACAGTGCCAGACACGTGTCTTTCCCCTGTTGAAAGTGTCAAGGGTGACAACTGGTATGACTCGTCCGTATATGTGAAGAGTGAAGATGGTGCAAAGCCTATGTCATATTTCAGTGACACAGTATTCATAGGTGATTCTAGAACAGAGGCCTTAATGCTATATGCCGGAGTTCCTAATTTTAATGGTTTTTGTTATAAGGGACTTAGTGTTGATAAGCTTAAGACAGACAATGTTGTTACAATACCGGGTGAGGATGGCAAGTACACCTGTTATGAAGCAATTGATATGACAGACTATGATAATTATTATCTGATGTTTGGGATGAATGAGCTTGGCTGGATATATGTGGAATCATTTATAAATGATTTTAATAATCTTATAGATTATATATATGAGCATAATCCGGATGCGACTGTATATGTTGAGAGTATCTTGCCTGTATCTGCTGAAGAGTCAGAGGAGAGCGACATATATACACAGACCAGAATAACAGAGTTTAATCAGGCATTGAGACAGATGTGCGAGGATAGGAAGGATGTTGTATATCTTGATCTTGCTGCTGCAGTTACTGACAGTGATGGCTATCTCCCTGATGAGGCAAGTGTTGACGGGATACACTGTAATGCAGATTATTGTAAGAGATTGATTCAATATATAAGGACAAACACTTACAGCAAAATAAAATAATAGATTATTTAGGAAAAAAATGTTTTGTTAGATGAAGTAATATCCCCTGACTTTATGACATATATATTTATAGAGGTAATGTCATAAAGAAAGGGGCTTTTTTTGTATGGATATCTATAAAGATATAGAACAAAGAACCAATGGTGAGATATACATAGGTGTGGTTGGCCCTGTGCGTACAGGTAAATCCACGTTTATTAAACGTTTTATGGATCTTTTGGTAATTCCTTCGATACAGGATGATGCAAGCAGAATGAGAGCTAAAGATGAACTGCCACAATCAGCAGCTGGAAAGACTGTTATGACAACCGAACCGAAATTTATTCCACAGGAAGCTGCAAATATAATTGTCGGTGATGGTGTAAAGCTGTCATGCAGAATGATTGATTGTGTAGGATATATGGTTCAGGGGGCAGAGGGACATGAGGAGGAAGGAAAGGAGAGACTTGTAAAAACACCATGGTTTGATTATGAGATACCATTTACAAAGGCAGCTGAGATAGGAACTAAAAAGGTTATATATGACCATTCAACAGTGGGAATTGTTGTAAGCTGTGATGGAAGTATAACGGATATTGACAGAACAGCGTACATAGAGCCTGAGGCAAGAACGGTTGAGGAGTTAAAGAGTATTGGAAAACCATTTATAATGCTATTAAATTCAAGAAAACCTGCCTCAGCAGAAACAATAGAGTTAGCAGGTGAGCTTGAAGAAAAGTATGGCATATCTGTTCTTCCTGTGAACTGTGATCAGTTAAAGAAATCTGATGTAAATAATATATTCCAGCAGCTCTTACTTGATTTTCCGGTAACTGCGGTTAATTTTGATATCCCTAAATGGATTGAGGCAATGGATAACGGGAATAAACTTAAGGAGTATCTGATACAGGTTGCAAGGGTTACATTTGATAAGATAAATCAGATGAAAGATATTGAACAGCTTGTGTATGAGGCAGATGATTATATAGAGAAGATAGATATGTCAGGTGTCAGTCTTGCTGATGGTAATGTCAATATCTCCATAAAGCTTTATGACAAGTATTACTATGAAATGCTTTCGGATATGCTTGGCAGTGATATTCACAATGAGTATGATTTTATGAAGGAAATAAAGGATATGTCAGAGACGAAGAAGCAGTGTGAGAAGGTAAGTGCAGCTCTTATGCAATCCTTTAAGACAGGATATGGTTCTGTGACACCTGAGGAGTCAGAGATTAAACTTGATGCACCTGAGCTTATACGTTCGGGAAATAAATATGGTGTAAAGATTAAGGCAGAGGCACCTTCAATTCATCTCATAAAGGCTAATATAACAACTGAGATTGCACCTATAGTCGGCTCTGAGGATCAGGCGAAGGATCTTATCAAGTATATTAACAGTGATGGCAAGACTGAGGACAGTATATGGAGTGTCAATATATTCGGAAAGACAATCAGACAGTTGGTTGAGGATGGGCTTAAGGGAAAGATTAATAAGATAAATCAGGAGAGTCAGCAGAAATTGCAGGATACAATGGAAAAGATTGTAAATGACTCAAATGGCGGTATGGTCTGCATTATAATCTGACGATTAATTGCTGTATCTGGTAATAAATGCTGGATACAGCATATTTTATTTGATGTGGTTTAGGTTGACATTCGCCTTGAAAAATGAAATAATAAATCGGATAACTTGTAATATAGAAAGTATATGGTATATGACAGATGGATTTAAGTACAAAACCGGAATTTAAAATTAATGAGTTTGAAGGACCTCTTGATTTGCTGCTTCACCTCATTGAGAAGAATAAATTTAATATATTTGATATACCTATAGTGGAGATAACTGAGCAATATCTTGAATATCTTAACCGCATGCAGGAAGAAAACTTAGACGTAATGAGTGAGTTTCTGGTTATGGCTGCGACCTTAATAAAGATAAAGGCTAAAATGCTCCTTCCTAAGGAGGAAGAGGAAGAAGAGGAGGAAGAGGACCCTCGCGCAGAGCTTGTTAAGAGATTACTTGAGTATAAGATGTATAAGTATGCATCCTATGAGCTTATGGACATGGAGCTTGATGCCGGAAAGGCATATTATAAGCCTGCAACAATACCTAAAGAGGTTCTTGAATATAAGGAAGATATAGATCCCGCCGAGGTCGTTGGAGATGTTACATTAGCTAAGCTGAGTGAGATATTTAATCAGGTAATTAAACGGACTGTTGACAGAGTAGATCCTATCCGTAGTAAGTTTGGAACTATTGAGAAGGAGGAGGTTCGTATCGAGGACAAGATGGACGAGATACGAGAGCAGGTGCGTGGCCTAAAGGGTATCAATTTTAAGACGCTTCTTGAAGTACAGGCATCTAAGATTAATGTGATTGTCACATTTATGGCTATCCTTGAGCTTATGAAGGTAGGAGATATAGTGATAAGACAGGAAGAGCTGTTCGGGGATATAATTATTGACTCACTTGAAGGGTAGGAGGAGCTATGGAGGAAAATATAATAAGAATACAGGCTGCAATAGAAGCTATATTATTTTCTGTTGGAGAGGCTATTGATATAAAGGAGCTTGCAAAGGTTTTAGAGCTTGAGGTTTCTGATTTGGATAAGATAATAGATGATATGGCAGAGAAATACAAGGATGAGGACAGAGGAATACATATTGTCAGACTTGAGAATGCAGTTCAGCTTTGCACAAAGAACAAATATTATGATATTCTTACAAAGGTAGTAAATATGCCACAGAAACATAGTCTTACAGATTCGCTTATGGAGACACTGTCCATAGTAGCATATAAACAGCCTGTTACAAGACAGGAGATAGAGGCTATCAGAGGTGTGTCATGTGTACATGCAATAAATAAGCTTGTAGAATATAAGCTCATTGCTGAGGTAGGACGACTTGATGCTGTCGGCAGACCTATATTATTTGGAACAACAGAGGATTTTCTTAGAAGCTTTGGTGTTACATCTATGGACGAGCTTCCGGTTATAACGCCAGATAAGATAGAGGATTTCAAACAAGAGGCAATGGAAGAGGTAAATATAAAGGTGGATGTTTAAGCATCCACCTTTTATAGTATACTTTCAATATTAACATCTGTATTCTTTGATAAATCTATAAAGTTATTCTTGGTTTTAATCATCGGTTTAGATAAACGTACTTTATTGATATATACGATATCGCCTTCCTCACCATTAGATAACCTTACCTTGCAATTCATATAACTGTTTACAACGTGCTCAAGGAAGGTTAAAAGATACTTTGGATTGTATTTCTTTAAGCCGTCCTCCTCAAACATATTGATAACCGTAAATGGACTTATAGGGCCTCTGTATACTCTGTTAGCCGTCATAGCTTCGTAAATATCTGCAATAGTAATAATCTGTGCACACCAGTCAATCTGATTCCCCTTAAGCTTAAGTGGGTAACCTGAGCCATCACATTTCTCGTGGTGCATTAATGCAGCGTATTGAATATGAATATCTGCTTTCTGTTTCCTTAATATATCATACCCCTTGGTTGTGTGGGACTGTATTATGGCATATTCTTCGCTGGTAAGCTTTCCTGGCTTTTTTAGTATTTTCTCTGGCATCAGGAGCTTACCTATGTCATGCAGAAGACCACATATAGTCAGAAGCTCTGTCTCCTCTGAGCCAAGACCTAACCAGGTTGAGAATATATTACATATTAGTGATACATTAAGAGAGTGATTAAATGTTGAATCATCATAGTTTTTCATAGTTTGAAGCATAGTAAATACGCTAAGTGGTGAATCGGTTGATTTTAAAATCACAGATGTCTCCTTGAGCATAGTGTCAATGTCAATCTTAGCATTTCTGTTCACTATATCGTTAAGGTGTTCACCTAAATCTTCGACATTCTTCTCATATCTTCTCTTGAATTTTTTGTACTCAGGAGTACTCATTATCTGTTCTTCATTTATTGTATATGCAGGCATGGAAAAATCCGTCGGAGCCTCCGTGGCATCGACAAAGATTACGTCATTATCTATAAGACGATTAATTATTGATTTGGTGATTACCGTGTCCTTTGGAAGGATGAGCTTACCTGTGTTAGAGTAGGTGTCGCTTGCTGTAATCATGCCTTCCTCAAGCTCTGATGTAAATAATGATGCCATAAAAATCAACTCCTGTGTAATATAAAAAGCCTGATTAAATTATACTTTATAATCGTTATAAGTTCAATTAAAATAATATATGTCTATATTTTAAACCCAAACAATATATTTATATAAAGACATAATGTATTGAGAATGATATGAAAAAAATACTTAGCTTATTTCTTGCAGCTTTATTGTGCATATGTACCTACAATCCATATGTTTATGCAGATGGTAAAAGACCGGATAACTCTGAGATTTATTCATTATCTGCTGCGATGATAGATGGAGATACGGGAAGAGTTTTGTATGAAAAAAATGGCGATGATATAAGGGCAATGGCAAGCACGACTAAAATAATGACTCTTATACTTGCCCTTGAGTATGGAAATGATGAGGATGTCGTTACGGTGAGCTCATATGCAGCAAAGATGCCTGATGTGCAGCTTGGAATATGTGAGGGGGAGCAATATTATATGCGTGACCTTATATATTCCATGATGCTTGAGAGTCATAATGATTCTGCAGTTGCGATAGCTGAGCATGTAGGCGGAGATGTCTCTCATTTTGCTTGTATGATGAATCAGAAGGCAAGTGAGATAGGTCTTAGTCATACATATTTTATAACCCCAAATGGACTTGACGCAAAGGATGAGAAGGGTACTCACAGCACAACTGCAATAGAGCTTGCTCTTATTATGAAGTATTGCATTATGGATTCTCCCGCTGCCGATAAATTTATTGCTGTGTGCCAGACGAGGGATTATTCATTTTCAGATTATGAGGGTAATAGACATTTTTCAGTACATAACAAGAACAGATTTCTTGATATGATGCAGGGTGTTATTGCAGGAAAAACCGGATTTACTGCTGATGCCGGATATTGTTATGTCGCTGCATTAAATAGGGATGGAAGGACATACATAATTGCATTGCTTGGTTGTGGCTGGCCGGGAAACAAGGGATATAAGTGGGCTGACTCAAAGAAGCTTTTTGAGTATGGAATAGCTGCGTATGACAAAGCGGTTGTAATAAATAATGATTATAAAACATGTAGCATAGACGTATTAAATGGAATTGAGGGGGATTGTACAGAAACTTATATAAAGGATGCCGACATTAATCTATTAATGTGTGGTGATGATATGGTTGAAATCAGGGAGAACATTCCGGAAAGCATGGAAGCACCGGTTAGCAGTGGTGATATTGTAGGGAGTGTTGATATATATGTAAATGGAGAGCTTTACGACAGCTTAAATGTGTATGCAGCAGAAAGTATTAACCGCGTGAGTCTTATACATTATATGAAATGTGTGATATCGGATTTTTTATTGTGAGTATGAAATAAACATTTTAATGGTTACGCATATAATAAAGTATCGTAAGGAGGATTATTATTTTGAATATAGGCAGTATATGTGTATATGGTTCAGACGGGAGAATGGACTATGTTGCACAGACTCTTTATCATTATGGATATGACGTATGCAGGGATATAAGTTTGGCTGCTTCTAACTCAGTTATAATAATGCCACCTCCGTGTGGAGATAAAATGATGGCAGAGATATTGCCGCATATAACTGAGGGCTGTGTGTTGTATGGCGGTATGGTATCTAATCGTTTCAGACATGAGTGTGAGCTTATAAATGTTCCAATATATGACTATTTAAAATGGGACAGCGTTACAGAGCAAAATGCCATTTTAACGGGGAAGGGAATAATTAAGCAGGCTGCTCTGTCAGGAGCGGTAATTGAGGGCAGTGATTGTCTGGTGACCGGATATGGATTCTGCGGTAAGGCTCTTGCACATCTGCTAAAGGAATGTGACGCTGATGTTGACATTATGGTAAGACGTAAAAACCTCGCAGATGAAATACGTTATTATGGATATGGCTTTGTTGATATGAAGGAAAAGACAGAACATTCATTTTTTAAATACAGCTATGTATTCAATACAATTCCGGCTATGGTTATAGATGATATGTTAATTGATAAATTAAGCAGAAATGTGATGATATTTGATATAGCTTCTAAGCCTGGCGGAACAGATTTTAGTTATTGTGAAAAGAAGGATATATATGCTGTTAACAGTCTTGGGATTCCGGGAAAGGAATACCCTAAAGAGGCAGGGGAGATAATAGCCAATGCTGTTATATCCGACATGACGAGAAACTAATCCCTTACGAAAGTATATTTTGAAAGGTTATAATATGAAATTATCAGGGTGCAACATTGGATTTGCCATAACAGGCTCATTTTGTACTTTTGATAAAATAATACCTCAAATAGATGTTCTAAAGGATGAAGGAGCGAATGTGATTCCGGTTTTTTCATTTCATGCTTATAACATGGATACTAGATTTGCAAAGGCACAGGACTTTGTGAAAAAGGTAACAGATACAGCCGGACATGAAGCAATAAAGACTATACAGCAGGCGGAACCGGTAGGACCATCAAGAATGTTTGATATTATGGTTATAGCACCATGTACAGGAAATACTGCAGCGAAGCTTGTAAATGGAATTACTGATACACCGGTTTTGATGGCAGCAAAGGCTCATATGAGGAATAATCGTCCGCTTGTTATAGCTATATCGACTAACGATGCTCTTGGAATTAATTTCCAAAATATTGGAAAGCTTATGGTTATGAAGAATATATATATGGTTCCATTTGGGCAGGATAATTATAAATTAAAGCCTAATTCTATGGTAGCAAGTCTTCCAAAATTAAAGGAAACAATAGAGTGTGCATTAGATGGAACCCAGCTGCAGCCGGTTATAATATAAAAATAAACTGTCACAGCCCTGATTTATAAATAGGGTGTGACAGTTTTTATTTGTGACGCTATATTGATAATGAATACTTTCTCATCCAATAATCAATCTGCAGGAGATAGGCAACCATCTGTGGTCCTGCCATCAACTGTCCATACCAAGGCTTTCCATATTCCTTAGGCTTATCTAAGAACTGTTCAACTAATGGGATATTCAGGTAACTCCTAAGCGGTGATGCTGTGTCAGATAGAACCTCCTTTAACCGCTTAACTAATATCTCCTCATATTTAGGATGGTAAGTCTTAGGATAAGGATTCTTAGGTCTGTTTAATATGCTGTCAGGAAGTAAATCCTTGCAGGCGTTTCTGAGCAGACTTTTTGGAATATTATTTACGCATTTCATTTCCCATGGAACATTAAATACATAATCAACTATTCTGTAATCTGCAAAAGGTACCCTTGCCTCTAAACCATGGTGCATTGAAGTTCTGTCCATTCTGTCAAGTAAGGTCTGCATAAACCATCGGATATTGAGGTATGATACACGTCTTCTGCTGATTTCAAGCTCATTTTCTTCAGGCAGTATATCTATTTCTGAGATGGAACGCTCATAAGCATTTGCAATATATTGCTCCATGTGCAGAGCTGCTGCAAATTCAGGATTCAGTATGGATTTTCTGAAGCTTATGTCACGCATCCACGGAAATGTACCTGCCTTTAGCATTTCTTCCTTGTGAAACCAAGGATAACCGCCAAATATCTCGTCAGCACATTCACCTGTTAAGGCTACCTTATGTTTTTTTGCCACCTCACCGCAGAAGTAGAGAAGAGATGAATCCACATCAGCCATGGTAGGCAGACATCTTGAGTCTACAGAATCGTATAATAAGTCGGCAAGCATATCGTAGCGGCAGGTAAGATAAGTGTGGTTAGTGTTTAAGTAGTCCTTCATAATGTCAACATATGGCCTATCCTGACTTGGCTGGAAGCTGTTTGCCTTAAAATGCACATTATTATCCTCGTAGTCAAAGGAGTAGGTATCTAATTGTTCTCCCTTGTTCATATATTTGCAGCATATGGATGTTACTATTGAGGAGTCAATTCCACCTGATAAAAATGTACATATTGGTACGTCCGAAATCATTTGCCGGTGAACACTGTCGGTGACAAGCCATCTGGTCTTTTCTATTGTTTCCTCGTATGAGTCAGTGTGTGGAACACTTCTTATTCTGTAGTATAAGCGTTTTGTTATGCCTGAGTGTGAGCATACTACATATTCTCCCGGAAGAACCTCTTTTATCCCTGAAAACACGCCGCATCCGTATGTTTTTGCAGGACCAATTGTAAATATCTCGTTGAAGCCATTTATACTTAATCTAGGTCTTACCCTTGGATATTCAAACAGTGTGTCAATTCTAGAGGCAAATACTATAGTGCTCTCAATCTCAGTGTAATAAAGGGGCTTTATTCCGAAGTGGTCTCTGAAAAGATATAGAGTATTTCTCATTTCATCATATATAGCTATCGCAAATATACCATTTAGATGAGTTACGAAATCTGCACCCCAATGTATGAATGCCTTGCAGAGTACCTCCGTGTCCGATTTTGTGTCAAATGTGTAGCCTAAGTCCAAAAGCTCATTTTTTATATCGCGGTGGTTATATATTTCACCGTTATAGATAATATGATATGGCATTTCGTTATTTATTACTTTGATGGGCTGTCTGCCTGTATCAAGGTCAATAATAGAAAGTCTTGTGTGGGCGAGACAGCAGGAACCGATTATCGAAAATCCCTGTTCATCAGGCCCACGCATTTTCATGCTGTTTATCATGTTTCCAAGTATTTTGAAATTGCTCTTTGGATTGTCTGAATAGTTTTTCTTTGGATTATAATACCCGGCTATTCCGCACATGTTTACCCTCTATAACGCATTTATTATATAATATTCAGTTTTGATAAATATGTATTCATAATTTTAAATGTGACAAATATAATTATAGTAATAATCAATATGGACAATTTTATGAAGAAAATAATAAGTATATTTTTATGTGCAGCCTTGCTTGTCTTTTATATTAATCCCATACCGGTTAATGCAGAGGAGACAGAAACGGATATACTTTCGCTTGAGTCAAAATCTGCAATACTCATAGAGGTGGCGAGTGGTCAGGTTATATATGAAAAAAATCCTGATGAGATGTTAAGACCGGCATCTGTGACTAAGATTATGACGCTGCTCCTCATATTTGAGGAGATAGAGGCTGGAAATATGTGCTTTGATGATATTGTCACAGTTACAGAACATGCAGCTTCAATGGGTGGTTCGCAGTGCTTTTTTGAGGCGGGAGAACAGCAGACAGTTCAGGATATGATAAAATGTATAGAGATAGCCTCGGGAAATGATGCCGCAGTAGCTATGGCAGAGCATATTGCGGGAAGTGAGCAGGCGTTTGTTGACATGATGAATAAGAGGGCTGCTGAGCTTGGTATGGTGAATACGCATTTTGAAAATGCATGTGGACTTGAGGCTGAGGGACATCTCACAACAGCGAGAGATATAGCAATTATGTCGAGAGAGCTTCTTTTTAATCATCCTGAGATTAAGGACTATTCAACAACATGGATGGATTCAATAACACACAAAACCAAAAGGGGCGAGTCACAGTTTGATCTTGCCAATACAAATAAGTTTTTGAACCAATATACAGGGGCTACCGGTCTTAAAACCGGATATACCTCTCAGGCAAAGTATTGTATGTCGGCATCAGCGAGCAGAAATGGAGTTGAGCTTATAGCTGTTATTATGGGGGCTGAGACTAAGGAAATAAGAAACAGTGAGGCTGGAAAGCTGCTTGATTATGGATATTCCAAGTGTAAAACTTATACGGACACAGAGGTTTTACCAGATGATTTTAGTGTTAATGTAAAATATGGTACAGAAAAATATGTACCATATGAGAATTGTGACACTCATGAAATGGTTTTAGTCGATAAAAATCCTGAAGATATCAGTAAGGAGGTAATTCCATATAACAATCTGTGTGCACCTGTCCATAAGGGAGATATTATAGGTGCTGTTCAATACAGCTACAATGGAAATCTTATAGATGAGGTTCATATATATGCGGCTGAGGATATTGAAAAGCTGACATTTGGATATAGTCTTAAAAATGTAGCTAAGAAATTATTTATGGCAAAGTAGAGTTATATAGTATATAATATTTGTTGATAAACAGATTATATATGGGGGATTAAATGGCTGAGATAATAAGTATAATATGTATATGCATTTTAGTTATGATAGTGATAGTAATTATATGCAGCATATTAGAATGTAAAAAACTGACTATTAAAGCGTATGATGTTTGCTCTGAAAGACTGCCGGCCTCTTTTGACGGATATAAGATAATGGTGCTAGCAGATTTGCATAATATGATAAATGATGGTCGTGATGAGACTATAATTAATTACATAAAAGAGAATAAGCCGGATATTATTGTTCTTGCAGGTGACATGATAGTCTGTACAAGGGAGGCGGAGGATGATAATATGCGAACTGCTGCCTTTCTTAGCAGGCTGTCAGAGCTTGCTCATTGTTATTATGGTTATGGTAATCATGAGAAAGGTTTAGAGGAGGCGGTTCATGGTGTACCTGTGGATTCCTTTGCCAGATATAAGGATAAGCTTTCGGATTGCAGTGAAATCAGGCTTCTTGACAATGAAACTATAGAGATTAAGAAAGGAAAGGATGCTATTAAGCTTTCAGGTCTTAATATTGATATTGATTATTACAAGAGGCTTATACCGACAAGGCTTACTAAGGCTTATATTGATGATAAGCTTGGAAGTAAAGTGCCAGAGGATTACGTTATACTTATAGCACACAATCCGGATTATTATAAGACCTATGCAAGATGGGGGGCGGACCTTGTCTTTTCGGGACATAATCATGGTGGGCTTGTGAGATTTCCTTTGGCAGGTGGTGTCATATCACCTAAGCTTCATATTTTTCCAAGGTATGATTATGGAAAATATGAAGATGGCAATACGACAATGCTTGTATCCGGAGGAATGGGAGCACATTCAATAAAGATAAGAGTTAATAATGTTCCTGAGTTATTGCTTGTAACATTGAGAAAAAAGAGTGAATAAGCATGCACATTATTATTGAAAAAAAAGGTAATTTAATATATGATATGCATGATTATTAAGGAGAATAAGAGGGTTACCATATGGAAAAAGAAAAATTATTTGAGGATCCATATATTGATGAATCAGTGTATAGATTCAAGCGTAAGAAGAGATTAAGAAGAATAGTGGTTTATTCAGTTCTTGGAGTGCTTGTATTGGTATATCTTGTTGGGGCAGGATATTTCAGTACGCATTTTTCTAATAACACTACACTTAACGGATATGATGTATCATATAAGACGATATCTGAGGTTGATGAAATTTTACATTCAGATATGGATGCATATTCACTTGATGTAGAGTTCACTAATGGAACGGAGAAGATAAATAATGGTGATGGTTCGCTTTGCCTTGAATTAGAAGAGAGTGTTAAGAGTATAAAGAACAGACAGACACCATTTTTGTGGTTCCTATATTTATTTGATAATAGCAAATTTAATGTGAAGTATAATGCAGTATATAATGAAGTAGAGATGAAAAAATATATAAGCAATATGCCTTACATGAAAACTTATAATATGGAGCCATCCACTAATGCAAGAGTTCGTATGGAGGATGGAGAGGCTTATATTGTTGATGATATAACTGGTACAGAGCTTAAAGCTGACAATGTGTATAGTGCAGTATTTAAGGCGCTTAATTCAGTTGAGGCTTCAGTTGACCTTTATTCAAATAATTGTTACATACCAGCTAAGATTACAGTTGATTCAGAGGTTATCGCAAAGGGACTTGCGAGTGCAAATGATTATCTTTCAATTAAGGCACAATATGATTTTGATGGTTATATAGTTGATATTCCAAAGGAAGATTTATCTACACTTGCCTATATAAATGACAAGGGAAATGTCGTTGTGAGTAAGACAAATGTTGCAAGCTATGCAAAGAAATTTGCTGAAAAATACAGTACAAGCTATACAGAGAGAAACTTCAAGACGCATGACAGAAGAACAATCAAGGTCTATGGAGGCTATTATGGCTGGCTGCTCGATTCTGAGAAGGAGTCGGAGGAGTTATACGAACTTTTGTGTAAGGGCGAGGATTTCAAGAAGGATCCTGCCTGCGACCACAAGGGTTATACATATGGCGAGGATAACGATATAGGTGATACATATGTTGAGGTTGACTTAGCTAATCAGAAGGTATACGCATATGTTGATGGCAGGCTTAAGGTTGAGACAAGCTGCGTTTCAGGAAATACAAGTGCAGGACATAATACGCCGGGAGGTTTATACGGGCTTACATATAAGGCTATGAATGTAACACTTAAAGGTGCTGACTATGAGTCTCCCGTAACCTATTGGATGCCATTTAATGGTGGAATTGGTTTACATGATGCAACGTGGAGAAGCCGTTTTGGCGGCTCAATATATTACTATAGTGGTTCACATGGCTGTGTCAATCTGCCATACAGTGCCGCTGCTGATATTTATAGCATTGTTGAGGCTGGAATGCCGGTTGTATGTTATTGGGATTAAGAATACGGAGGTTTCATTATGGGACAGAGCATATTACAGACTGCATATGGAAGCATAAAGGAAAAAGTGAACATAAAGCCGGACATTGCACTTGTGCTTGGCTCAGGGCTCGGTGGCTTTGCAGATAAGATAGAGGATAAGGTGTGTATTCCTTATAGTGATATAACAGGGTTTCCTGTATCGACAGTAGCTGGACATGCAGGAATGTTTGTGATTGGACATGTAGGAGATAAGAATGTAATAGCAATGCAGGGAAGAGTTCATTACTATGAGGGATATTCTATGGAACAGGTTGTCATGCCGATAAGACTTATGCACATGCTTGGAGCTGACAATATTTTGCTCACTAATGCAGCGGGTGGCATAAATGAGAGCTTTAAGCCAGGTGACCTTATGATTATAGATGACCAGATAACAAGCTTTGTTCCATCACCCCTTATAGGACCCAACGATGACAGTCTTGGAACCAGATTTCCGGATATGTCACAGGTATATAACAGAGAGCTTATCGATAAGATAAAGAATGTGGCAGATAAGAATAACATAGATATCAGGCATGGAGTGTATCTGCAAACAACAGGTCCAAGCTATGAAACTCCTGCTGAGATACGAATGTTTAGGACTCTTGGTGCTGATGCTGTAGGTATGAGTACGACCTGCGAGGCTATGGCTGCTGTTCATATGGGTATGAGAGTTGCCGGTGTATCCTGCATTACCAATATGGCAGCCGGAATATCTAAAGCACCGCTTAACCATAAGGAGGTAAGCGAGACAGCCAATAAGATAGCTAAGGAATTTGAATTACTTGTGAGAGAATTTATACTTTCATTATAGATATATCTTCTTATACATAAAGGATAGGGAGGACAAGATGGACAGAAGATTATTTAAACAATTAATTGACAGCAGAATAATTATGCTTGATGGAGCAACCGGAAGCAATCTCATGCAGGCTGGTATGCCTGTAGGTGTATGTCCAGAGCGTTGGATATTGGACAATCCAACCCACATAGTAAAATTACAGAGAGATTATATAAAGGCAGGAACTAATATATTGCTTGCTCCTACTTTTACAGCTAACAGAATAAAGCTTGCAGAGTATAATCTTCAGGATGATATAGTTGATATTAATAAGAGACTTGTTGCATTATCCAAGGAGGCTGTAGCCTTAGAGGGTTACAGAGGTTATGTGGCAGGAGACATGACAATGACAGGCAGACAGCTATATCCTGTCGGAGACCTTATGCTTGAGAAATTGATAGAGGTATATAAGGAGCAGGCGCAGATACTTGTAGATGCAGGTGTTGACTTATTTATTGTTGAAACTATGATGAGCCTTGCTGAGGCGAGAGCTGCTGTTATTGCAATAAGAGAAGTGTGTGATTTGCCAGTTATGGTTAGCATGACATTTAATGAGGATGGAAAGACATTATTTGGTGCAACTCCTGAATCATCGGTTGTCGTGTTACAGTCACTTGGGGCTGACGCAGTAGGTGTTAATTGCTCTACCGGACCTAAGGAGATGGTATCACTCATAGAAAAGATGAGGGAATATGCAAAGGTACCTCTTTTTGCAAAGCCTAATAACGGAATGCCTGAGCTTATTGATGGTGAGACAAAATATACTATGACGCCTTCTGAATTTGCAGAATATGGTAAATTGCTTGTAGATGCAGGTGTGAGGGCTATTGGTGGATGCTGTGGTACTACACCTAAACATATAGCAGCCTTAAGAAAATATGTGAGAAATGCTGGTGCTGCCTCTTACTGTGATGTAAAAAAGAGAGTGTTATCAAGTGAAAGTACAGTTCAGGATATAGATTTAGATGGAAGATTTCTTGTAGTTGGTGAGAGAATTAACCCTACAGGTAAGAAAAAGCTACAGGCTGAGCTTCGTGATGGCAAGATGGATCTTGTTATCCAGATGGCTGAGGAGCAGACTGAGTGTGGAGCTGATATCTTAGATATCAATATGGGTACTAATGGTATAGATGAGCTTGAGATGATTAAGCGTGCAGTCTATGAGGTGACAGGAGTAACAGACAGGCCACTTTGTATTGACTCAAGCCATGTTAATATTATAGAGGAAGCTCTAAGAATATATCCAGGACGTGCACTTATCAATTCAATATCGCTTGAGGAGAAGAAGTGCAGACCACTTATGAAAATTGCTGCAAAATATGGTGCGATGTGTATACTTCTTCCTCTGTCTGACGAGGGATTACCGGAGACCATAGAGGAGAAAAAGGCTAATATAGAAAAGCTTATTCAGATTGCCGAGGAGGAGGGCGTTGACAGAGACAACTTAATTGTCGATGGACTTGTGGCTACGGTTGGTGCTAACCGTAAGGCAGCACTTGAGACATTAGATACGATTGCATATTGCAAGAATGAGCTTAAGATTCCTACCATATGTGGATTGTCCAATATATCATTTGGTCTGCCTGAGAGAATAAATGTCAACACTGCATTTCTTACAATGGCTATCGCATCCGGACTTACAATGGCTATATGTAATCCGGGACAGGCTATGCTTATGAATGCTGCTATAGCTGCTGACCTTCTTATGGCTAAGGAGAATTCAGATAACAACTATGTTGAGAGAGTTGTATCATTAGGAGATGCTGCAGCGGCACAAAAAACAGGCGGCAAGGGTGCAGCTGATATCACCGGAAGCAAGGTGTATATAGATGTTGTTAAAGGAAATAAAGCATCGGTAATAGATGACGTTAAGGAGCTTCTTTCAAATGGAGCTGTGCCACAGGATATAATAGATAACGATTTGATACCGGCAGTAAATAAGGTCGGAGAGCTTTTTGAGACCAAAAAATATTTCCTTCCACAGCTTATTGCCGGAGCTACAGTTATGGATATGGCTATAGCATACATTACACCTTTGTTAAATATAGATCCTAACGCTGAGAAAAAGGGTACTGTTATAATGGCAACCGTAGAGGGAGATATTCACGATATCGGCAAAAACCTGGTGGTTCTTATGCTTAAGAATTACGGATATGATGTTATTGATTTGGGAAAAGACGTTCCTAAGGAAACAATAATTGAAGCAGCAAAGAAACATAATGCTGATATTATAGGTCTTTCAGCTCTTATGACAACAACAATGATGAGGATGAAGGATGTAGTTGAAGTGGTAAAGAAAGAAAAGCTTCCGTGTAAAGTTATAATAGGAGGTGCTGTTGTATCTGAAAGTTTTGCTAAAGAAATAGGAGCTGATGGATATTCCAAAGATGCAAATGAGGCAGTTAAGCTTGTTGACAGACTATTGACAGAAGAAAGTTAAGAGGTTAAAATAAATCTTAACGAATTTTTGAGAAAAGGTGGACGTTTTACATGAAGAAAATGGTTTTATCATTACTTGTTGATAATACATCAGGTGTTTTGTCCCGTGTAGCTGGTTTGTTCAGCCGTAGAGGGTATAATATAGACAGCTTGTCTGTAGGTGTCACGGAGAATCCAAATTATTCAAGAATGACAGTTGCAGTAAGTGGTGATGACAGAATTTTAAGCCAGATTAAGAAACAGCTCTTAAAGCTTGAGGATGTGATATCAATCACAGAGCTCAAGGATGGAGAGTCAGTATGCAGAGAGCTTTTGCTAGTTAAGATTAAGGCATCACTTGAGGAGAGACAGCAGATTATCTCTCTTACAGATGTATTCCGTGCTAAGGTTGTTGATGTTGCAACAGATTCAGTTATGATTGAGATAACAGGTAATGTCAATAAGATAGAGGCATTTATATCACTTCTCGATGGATTCGAGATTGAGGAGATGGTTAGAACAGGTCTTACAGGTCTTATAAGGGGTAATGCAAAGATAAGCGAGTAGACTGTGACAACTTACGACGTCATTACTTTACACACAAAGTAATAACTATATAAATATTTTTACATATTTAAGGAGGAAATAGATATGTCAGCAAAGATTTTTTATCAGGAAGATTGTAACTTATCTCTCTTAGATGGTAAGACAATAGCAATCATTGGTTATGGTAGCCAGGGTCATGCACATGCTTTAAACCTTAAGGATTCAGGATGTAATGTTATCATCGGTTTGTACGAGGGCAGCAAGTCATGGGCAAAGGCTGAGGCACAGGGATTTAAGGTATATACAGCAGCAGAGGCTGCAAAGCTTGCAGATATTATTATGATTCTTATAAATGATGAGCTTCAGGCAGCTATGTACAAGAAGGATATTGAGCCAAACCTTGAGGCTGGTAATATGCTTATGTTTGCTCATGGCTTTAATATTCATTTTAACCAGATTATCCCACCTAAGGATGTTGATGTTACAATGATAGCACCTAAGGGACCTGGACATACAGTTCGTAGCGAGTATCAGGCAGGTAAGGGTGTTCCTTGTCTTATAGCTGTACATCAGGATGCTACAGGTAAGGCTCAGGATATGGCACTTGCTTATGCTCTTGGTATTGGTGGAGCAAGAGCTGGTGTTCTTGAGACAACATTCAGAACAGAGACAGAGACAGACCTTTTTGGTGAGCAGGCAGTTCTTTGCGGCGGTGTATGTGCACTTATGCAGGCTGGTTTCGAGACACTTTGCGAAGCTGGATATGATCCAAGAAATGCTTACTTTGAGTGTATCCATGAGATGAAGCTTATCGTAGATCTTATCTATCAGTCAGGATTTGCAGGAATGAGATATTCTATCTCTAACACAGCAGAGTATGGTGATTACATAACAGGACCTAAGCTTATCACAGAAGAGACAAAGAAGACTATGAAGAAAATCCTTAAGGATATTCAGGATGGTACATTTGCTAAGGACTTCTTGCTTGATATGTCATCAGCAGGTGGTCAGGCTCACTTCAAGGCACTTAGAAAGATTGCTGCTGAGCATCCATCAGAGAAGGTTGGAGAAGAAATTCGTAAGCTTTATAGCTGGAATGGTGAAGGAAAACTCATCGATAACTAAGATTTTTATTTACAGGGAGCCTGGGACGATGTGTTCCGGGTTCCCTTTTTTAATAACAGGAGGCACAACAATATGACTTGTCTTGAAGCACAATCTAATATTATGGCTTTTATTGATAAAAAACTGCCTGAGGAAAAGGTGGCTGATTTCGTGCGCCATATGAGGTATTGTAAGAATTGCTCTGAGGAATTGGAGATATACTATACTCTGATTGTTGGAATCAGACAGGTTGATAATAATGAGGAGTTATCTCAGAATTTTAAGGAAGAGCTTGATAATGAGCTGACAAGATTAGAGCATAAAGCTAAAAAAGCAAAGAGATTTAAGATTTCAACATTTGGAGTTGTTTTTGTTGCGGCTGTAGTACTTATGTTTATATGCTACGGACGTGTACTTAACAAGGTATATAACATTGAACAGTTTATGATTAAACAGGAACAGGGTGCACATTACTTCTACGATTATTTTGGTGATGAGATAGATATGTGTAGTGATGATATAGTTGCCGATGCAAGACAGCGCTACAAACCTAAAGACTTGACATTTTATGAGAAAATAAGACTTTATAACGAAGAACATAAAGATGATATAGATGACGAAAATAGTGATGATACAGGAGAGACACAATATTATGAGTAAAATATTGCTGATAGATGGAAACAGTATTTTAAACAGAGCATTTTATGGTATACCAGAGCTTACAACTGCTGATGGCAGACATACTAATGCAGTTCTTGGATTCCTCAATATAGTTCTTAAGGTAATAGATGAGGAGCATGCCGATCATGTCTGCGTTGCTTTTGATTTGAAACATCCTACATTCAGACATGAGATGTATAAGGAATATAAAGGAACAAGAAAGCCAATGCCGGATGAACTTCGTGAGCAGGTGCCTCTTATTAAGCAGGTTTTATCAAGCATGAATATACACATGATTGAGAAGGCTGGTTACGAGGCGGACGATATAATTGGCACTCTGTCAAGAATTGCCGACAGAGAGGGCTATGAGGTTACAGTTTTATCCGGAGACAGGGATTTGTTGCAGCTTGCAACTGACAGAGTGTTAATAAGAATTCCTAAAACTAAGGCTGGAAAGACAGTGGTTGAATCATATCATGCAAAAGAGGTATGTGAGACCTATGGCGTAGATCCTGTAACATTTATTGATATGAAGGGGCTTATGGGAGATACATCAGATAACATACCGGGAGTGCCTGGAATAGGTGAGAAAACTGCCAGCAAGCTGCTTGTTACTTATGGTTCGATGGATGGTGTCTATGCGGCAGTTGATGATATGAAAAAGAGTAAGATGAGGGATAATCTCATTGAATATAGGGAACAGGCATACATGTCTAAGGTTCTTGCAACAATTAAGCTTGACTGTGAGCTTGATGATAAGCTTGAGGATATGAAGTATGAAAATCCGTTTAACGAAGAATCATATAAGATATTTGCTGACTTAGAGTTTAAGAGTCTTATGGGAAGATTTTCAGATTCAGACATGAAGCAGCCTGAATACAGTGTAGATTATAAGATTATATCAGATATAGATGCTTTTAAGGTTATGTCTGCTGCTTTGTATAATGAGAAGAAAATAGGAAGCTCATGTATAGCTGGCAATGATGGTATAGTTTGCTGGTCTGTAAGTGCCGGTGCTAAGTCATATCTTGTCAGAGTTGGAAGTGAGATTACTGAGAATGTAATAAATGACCTGGTCAGTGAGCTTAATAATAAAAGTATAACTATTATATGTGATGACATTAAGAGTGAGCTGCCATATTTGTCTATCGATGAGAGCTATGATGTGTTTGACTGTGGACTTGTTGCATATTTAATTAATCCGCTCAAGGACAATTATTCATATGTTGACCTTGCCAGAGATTATATGCATATTGATGTCCCTGAGTATAAAGAGCTTGTCGGTAAGCAGGAAATAACATATTTCTCATTTGAAATAGATAACATTGCAAAGTATATGGCGTATAAGTCATCTATTCCTCTTGCAGTTGTTGATATGTTAGTGGATAAGCTCAGTAATATGGGCATGAAGGACCTTTACTATAATATAGAGCTTCCATGTGCATTTTCACTCTATGATATGGAGAAGAACGGAATACATGTTGACAGGGACGAGCTTTTATCCTTTGGTGTTAAGCTTAAGGCAAGAATTGAGGAGCTGACATCAGATATATACAAGTTTGCAGGTAAGGAATTTAATATAAACTCAACAAAACAGCTTGGCGAGGTTTTATTTGAGGATTTGGGATTAAAGTCAGGTAAAAAGACTAAGACAGGATACTCTACAAGCGTTGAAGTGTTAGAAAAGCTACAAGGGGAACACCCTATTATAGGAGCTATATTAGAGTACAGACAGTTGACAAAGCTTAACTCGACGTATGTGGAGGGGTTGTCAGCTTATATAGGTGCGGATAACAGAATACATGGTAAGTTCAACCAGACAGTTACAGTTACCGGACGTATAAGCTCTACAGAGCCAAATCTACAGAATATTCCTACAAGATTTCCTCTTGGAAGAGAGATAAGAAAGGTATTTAAGCCGGAGAAAGGATATGTTTTTCTTGATGCCGATTATTCACAGATAGAGCTTAGGGTTCTTGCACATTTTTCAGAGGACGAGACACTTATTAACGCATATCACAAGGACACGGATATACACTCAATTACTGCATCTGAGGTATTTGACGTGCCTATTGATAAGGTTGACAGTCTTATGAGAAGAAGAGCTAAGGCTGTTAATTTCGGAATTGTATACGGTATAAGCTCATTTGGCTTGGGACAGGACCTTGACATATCAAGGAAGGAAGCAGAGGGCTATATAGAAAAATACTTTAACACCTATGGAGGAGTTAAGAGATTTCTTGATAACACAGTAGAAAATGCCAGAAAGAACGGATATACAACTACGTTATTTGGAAGGAGACGACCACTTCCTGAGCTTTCATCATCTAATTATATGACAAGGAGCTTTGGGGAGAGGGCTGCCATGAATTCACCTATTCAGGGTACAGCTGCGGATATTATTAAGATAGCCATGATACATGTAAACAGAGCACTTAAGGATAAAAATTTAAAGTCAAGAATTGTATTGCAGGTACATGATGAGCTTATAATAGAGACATATAAGCCGGAGCTTGATGAGGTTAAGGATATATTGGTAAATGAGATGATGAATGCGGCAAAGCTTGCTGTTCCGCTTGTAGTTGATGTGCACAGTGGAGATAGCTGGTATGACGCAAAGTAATACACGGAGAACAATATGATAATTATAGGAATCACAGGTGGAGTGGGCTCTGGAAAAAGCAGGGTTTTGTATGATTTAAGTGAAAATCATGGTGCTTATATTGTCGAGGCGGATAAGCTTGCACATACTCTTATGGAGCCTGGGCAGAGCATTTATAATGAGATAGTTGAGAATTTTGGAAGAGAAATCCTTAAAGAAAAGGCACCATATGAGATAGACAGGCAAAAACTTGGCAGTATAGTATTTTCGAATAAGGATAAGCTTAAGCTGCTTGATTCGATATCTCATCCGGCAGTTAAGAAGAATATACTTTGGCAGATTGAGACTAAAAAAGCAGAGGGTGTAAAGATTTTTGTTATTGAGGCGGCACTCCTTATACAGGATGGATATAAGGAGATATGTGATGAGATATGGTATGTCTGGGTATCTAAGGAAGAAAGAATTAAACGACTTGCTAAACAGAGGGGATATACAAAGAGTAAATGTATCTCGATGTTTAACAGTCAGGAAGATGATGATTATTATAAAAAATATGCAGATTTCACTATAAACAATCAATTAGATTATGAAAATTCATCAAAACAACTAAATGCAAGGTTGAATAAATTAATGCATAGTGATATAATTTTGTAGATATGGAGTTTGATATCTGTATGTAATAAACCATGTGGAGGACAAAAATGGCAGCGATTACGAGATACCCTGAACCATTAATATTCGGACTTGATATAGGAACCAGGAGTATTGTAGGTACAGTTGGATATATGGAACAGAATAAATTTAATGTCGTAGCCATGACTGTTAAATATCATGATACAAGGTCTATGATAGATGGACAGATACATGATATCGGCAAGGTAAGTGAGGATATTATGTATGTCAAGAATGAGCTTGAAAAACAGCTCAATGGCAGAAAACTCCATGATGTGTGTATAGCTGCTGCAGGACGTGTACTTAAGACGGCAGTTGGACATGGTGAGTATGAATTTGATGAGAATACATTGATTACTCAGGAATACATACATTCTATTGATTTGATTGGCGTTGAAAAGGCTCATGATATTATACTTGAGGAGCTTTCTGAGAATAAGGAAAGGTCTAAGTATTACTGTGTGGGTTACACGGTTATTAAATATTATCTAAACGATTATGAGATTCTTAATCTTGAGGAGCATAAGGGTACTAAGATAGGTGCAGATGTGCTTGCCACATTTTTGCCGGAGGAGGTTGTAAGCAGCCTTTATTCAGCGGTTGAGATGGCAGGCTTATATGTGACTAATCTTACACTTGAGCCTATAGCAGCGATTAATGTTGCGATACCAGAGCAGTTCAGACTGCTTAATATTGCTTTAGTTGATGTTGGAGCCGGAACCTCTGATATCTGTATAACTAAGGACGGAAGTATAATCGGTTATGGAATGATTCCTTCAGCAGGTGATGAGCTTACAGAGGCTATAGTCAAGAAATATCTGGTAGATTTTGACACAGCAGAGAAGCTTAAGATGGTTAGTCCTAAGAGAAAAACCATAACATATAAGGATATTATGGGGTTAAGCCATAAGATAACACCTTCTGAGATACTTGAGACACTAGACGATGTAAAAGCTGAGATAACCTCTAAGATTGCAGATAAGATAATAGAGCTTAATGGTGGAGAGACAGTCAGTGCTGTATTTATTGTTGGTGGAGGTGGAAAGCTTACAGGATTTTCAGAACTTTTAGCTGAAGCTTTACACATTTTACCTGAGAGAGTTGCTTTGCGTGGTCAGGAGGTTATGAACGATATCAACTTCCTTGTCGATGATATCAAGAAGGATTCTCTCTATGTGACACCTATAGGAATTTGTCTTAATTATTTTGATCAGAAGAACAATTTTATATTTGTTACAGTTAATGGAGAGAGGATTAAACTCTATAATAATGACAAGCTTACAATATTTGACGCGGCAGTACAATTCGGATTGCCTAATGACAAGATATTCCCTAGACGTGGTGATGATATAACATTTACGGTTAATGGAAGGACGCGGATTGTGAGGGGATATGATGGAGAAGCTGCTATAATTAGACAGAATGGTAAGGTTGTAGGAATGAATTCGCTTATAGAAGCGAATGACAAGATAGAGATAAAGGAGTCCACTAAGGGTGAATCTGCCAGGATAACTCTTGGTTCTCTGCCTGAATACAGTGGAACATTGAAGTTTATAGTTAATGATATGGAAGTGATTTGTCCTAAGTTTGCTATTGTGAATGGAAAACCGGAATCACAGCTATATGAGATATGTGATGGCGATGAGGTTTTAATGCAGAATTATTATACATTAGAGCAATTACTTGTGTTTATGGATGTTGAACTTCAGAAGATGACTTTTATCAACAATGCACCTGCAGGTTTGGAAGATAAGATATATGATAATTTTGCTGTCACATGGATTGATGATATATCAGAAGTTAATATACCTGAACAGGTGGATACAAGTAATAATAGTGAAGCAGACATTAAGACAGATGGCAAAAATACAACTGATGAAGAAGTTGCAGATATTACAGATAGTGTGATAACAAAAAATACTAATAAGATAGATATAAATGTAATGATTAATGGCAGATCTGTAACACTGAGCGGTAAGAATGATTATACGTTTGTTGATATATTTGACTTTTACTATTTTGACTTGTCTAAGGTTGGCGGCTCACGTTTGATTACCAATATTAATGGCAGACATGCAGAATACGTTGCACCTTTACATGACGGGGATATAATAGATATTTATTGGGAGAAGTAAAAATGATAGAATGGAATGAGCATCATATCGTAAAACATCATATATTTTATCACAGATTAATGTTTGTGCTTGTTCTTATCGTGGCACTTTTTACAAGATTGTTCCGCTTTACCGAGGATAATGGCAAAGTTATAATTTTTATGTCAATAATAGCTGTGTTCTGGGGGCTTGAATTTGTATTTAATAAGCTTACATTTTTTGATTCAGAGAAAATGTGTCTTGCATTCAAATATATTGAGATAATTGTATTTGGTATATTGCAGTCATTTGTCTCTAATAATCTGATTATGCTTGCATTATTATGTATGCTTACAAGCCTGCTTGCAGTTGAGTATTGTGTTCTTACAACAGATTATGAGAAGTCATCGGTTTTTGTGAGACGTGTTTTGCTTGGTTTTTCATACATTATCAATATAGGTACAGCCCTGATGAGCAAGAATGAGTCAGAGTGGGTGTGTTATGTATTGTTACAGATATTTTCTATTGCCATGGTGTTATTTATAGTTGACTGGCTTGTAGCACTTAACTCGGATTACGAGGAGAAGAAAAATAAGCTTATTGTTGAGAAAAATGACATAGAAAGTGCAAATGAGAAACTGGTTGATTACCAAAATCGCGTAAAGGCAATAAATGAGCAGATTAACTATCAGAAGATAGACCTTGCCAGAGTGATTAAGAAGCTTGAACAGGTTAATATGGAAATGCAGTCACAGACAGAGGTGATGAAATATATGGCTTCAACCTTTGATATTGTAAAATGCATTGAAGTAATAACTGATGCTATAGTAGATGTCAAGAAATCCAAGCTATGCGCTTTATATGTTGATAAGGATGTATATATGAATAAAACTCCAAGTCTTGTTGTAAAGACCAATTATACATCTCTTGAGAGAAGAATTAAGAAGAATATTGACAGCTTATATAAGAAACTTGCTGATAATTCCAAGTTTACACCATCAATATACATAGGCAATGATGTTAAGCAGTTTGATTTTATAGGTGATATTAATATCAATTCACTTGCTCTGATTCCTTTGATGGATGAAATTAGGATGTTTGGTCTTATGATTGTAGGTTCAGACAAGGAAGATTTCTTCGATAAGGGACTTAATTATTATGAGTCATGTATAGTTGAATTTGGTGTTGCAATTAAGAGCTCTAATCTCTATCTTAAGACACAGGATATGGCTAGAAAGGATGGACTTACAGGAATATATAACAGATTGTACTTTAAAGAGCTTTTTGCTGATGCAGCATCTTTAGCTGTCAAAAATAATATGCCTATAAGTGTCGCTCTTTTTGATATTGACAAGTTTAAGAATGTAAATGATACTTACGGTCATCTGATGGGTGATGAGGTTATAAAAATGGTTGCACATGTAAGTGAGACTTATGCTGAAAAAAATGGTGGCTTTGCATGCAGATATGGTGGTGAAGAGTTTCTTATTGTACTACCTGAATTTGATGAAAAACAGGCATTGCCTATACTTGAGGATATGCATGAGACTATCAAAACAACAGGTGTACGATACAATGATATGGAGATATTTATTAATGTCTGCATAGGTTACTCTACATACCCGTCATTGTGTGATGATGTTTATCTGCTTGTAAGCAGGGCAGACAGGGCTATGTACTATGGAAAGCGAAATGGAAGAGGCAGACTTATAATGGACAGTCCTTCACTTAATATAGAGGAGTAATATTTAAAACTTACATTGTACAGATAAAAAGACAATTTTTATAAAAAATATAGTTGTATACAAAAACAAATTTTATTATAATATTACTATAATCAAACAGAGGAGTAGAACAGTGGGATTTATAGATAAGATTAAACAAAGAGCAAAAAAAGACAAAAAGAAAATTGTACTTCCTGAAACTGCTGATAAGCGTACCTTGGAGGCTGCTCATAAGGTTTTAGCTGAAGGCATTGCAGATGTAATTTTAATAGGTGATAAGGCTGAGATTAAGAAAAATGCTGAAGGACTTGATTTGTCAGAGGCTAAATTCGTAGATCCTTATAACTGCGATAAATTAAATGATTATGTAGCTTTACTTGTAGAGCTTAGAAAGAGTAAGGGGCTTACTCCTGAGGAGGCTAAGGAGCTTTTGCTTACTAATGTACTATATTTTGGATGTATTATGGTTAAAGCAGGAGATGCAGATGGTATGGTCGCGGGTGCAGTTAATTCATCTGCTAATGTTCTTAGAGCTGCACTCCAGATTCTTAAGACAGCACCAGGAACAAAGCTTGTTTCAGCGTTTTTCCTTGTTGTAGTTCCTAACTGTGATATGGGTGCTAATGGAACCTTTATTTTCTCGGATGCAGGACTTAACCAGACTCCTAATTCTGAGGAGCTTGCAGCAATCGCTGAGAGCTCAGCGAAATCGTTTGAGCTTTTAGTAGAGGAAGAGCCAATAGTTGCTATGCTTTCACATTCTACTAAGGGCAGCGCAAAGCATCCTGAGGTTGACAAGGTTGTTGAGGCGTGTAAGATTGTCAATAGAGAGTGCCCAGACCTTAAGTGCGATGGAGAACTTCAGTCTGATGCAGCTATTGTACCATCAGTTGCAGCATCAAAGGCACCGGGAAGCAGTGTTGCCGGAAAGGCTAATGTACTTATATTCCCAGATCTCGATGCAGGTAATATAGGTTATAAGCTTGTTCAGCGTCTTGCCAAAGCAGATGCGTACGGACCTATTACACAGGGAATTGCTAAGCCTGTCAATGATTTGTCAAGAGGATGTTCTGCAGATGATATTGTAGGTGTTGTAGCAATTACTGCTGTACAGGCACAGGCATTGAATGTATAATAAGATATAAGAATGTATTTACATATAGGGCGGATTAGATTCGCCCTATTATAATGTATTTTATAAATCTATATATGATAATTGGAGGATAATATGAAAATCTTAGTTATTAACTGTGGAAGCTCGTCACTCAAATACCAGCTTATTGATTCTGAAACTGAGCAGATTATGGCAAAGGGAATATGCGAAAGAATTAAACTTGATGGTGTTCTCACACACCAGACAACCGGCAAGGATAAGATAAAGATTGATGCAGATATGCCGGATCATAGTGCCGCTGTTAAGATAGTACTTGATAAGCTGTTAGATCCTGTTGATGGAGCAATTTCATCACTTGATGAGATAAATGCGATAGGACACAGAGTGGTTCATGGTGGTGAGAAGTTCTCATCATCAGCACTTATTAATGACGAAGTATTAGATGCTATAGAGGCATGTAATGATTTAGCTCCATTGCACAATCCTGCAAACTTAATCGGTATTCGTGCATGTGCCAAGCTTATGCCGGGTGTACCACAGGTTGCAGTCTTTGATACAGCTTTTCATCAGACTATGCCGGAATGTGCATATATATATGGAATTCCATATGAGTATTATGAGAAATATAAGGTTAGAAGATATGGCTTCCATGGTACAAGCCACAGCTTTGTATCTAAGAGAACAGCTGAGCTTCTCGGTAAGGATATCAAGGATACCAAGATTATTGTATGTCATCTTGGCGGCGGTGCAAGTATATGTGCTGTAGAGGGCGGAAAGTCAATAGATACAACTATGGGACTTACCCCACTTGAGGGAATTACAATGGGTACAAGGAGTGGTAACATAGATCCTGCTATAATTGAGTTTATTGCTGGTAAGGAGGGTAAGAGTATTCCTGAGATAATGAACATGCTCAATAAGGAGTCAGGTGTGCTTGGAATATCAGGTGTTTCAAGCGATTTTCGTGATATCAATAAGGGTATGGCAGAAAATAACAAGAGATGCGATATTGCAATGAATGTATTCTGCTATCAGGCAGCTAAGTTCATAGGTGGTTATGTTGCAGCTATGAATGGTGTGGATGCAGTTGTGTTTACAGCAGGAGTTGGAGAAAACGATCCACTCGTAAGAAAGCTTACATGTGACAGACTTAAATATTTAGGCATCGAGATTGACGACGAGGCAAATAAATTAAGAGGAGAAGAGGTTCGTATATCCTCAGATAATTCAAGAGTACCTGTATATGTTGTGCCTACTAATGAGGAGCTTGCAATAGCCAGAGAGACAGTTGCACTCATATAATAATATAATTTTTTGTTGACAATCAATGACAATATTAGTATAATGTTCAAAGTGTGATTTTTAATGATATTAAGGAGGTGTAACCAGATGTCTATATGTCCTAAGAATAAGAGCTCAAAGGCAAGACGTGACAAGCGTAGAGCCAATTGGAAGATGAGCGTTCCAGGCTTAGTAAAGTGCAGCAAGTGCGGTGCTTTAATGATGCCTCATAGAGTATGTAAGGCCTGCGGTTCATACAATAAGAAGGAAGTCGTTAAGGCTGATTAATAAAAAAAGACGGGTATTTATTTATCCGTCTTTTTTTTATGCAATAATATACCATATTGAATTAACAGGCGAGATGAACATTAACTGTAACAACTATACTACAACAACTATACTACAACAACTATACTACAGCGTGGTAAATATTGACTTAATACTTGAAAATAGATATAATAAAACGATATCATGTAGATATTCTGTACATCAGAGAATGAAGGAGTTTATTATGAATAAGATGACAATTGCGATTGATACCTTGGGTGGCGACAACGGATGTGATTATATGATGCTCGGCATAAGTGAGGCTATGGCTGAGTATAACGACATAGATATAATTGTTACCGGCAGAGAAAATGAAATTAACGAGGGTATAGAGAAATACAATATAGATAAGAGCAGAATAAAGGTTGTAAATGCGACAGAGGAGATAACCTGTCATGACGCGCCTGTAGATGCGGTAAGAAGAAAGAAGGGTTCTTCACTTGTACTTGCACTTGATGAAGTAAAAAATGGTGAGGCAAAGGCATGTATATCATCAGGTAATACAGGAGCAATACTTGCCGGAGGACAGTTTATTGTAGGACGTGCCAAGGGAGTAAAGCGTACACCTCTTGCACCTCTTATTCCAACTAAGGATGGTTCAGCATTGCTTATAGACTGTGGAGCTAATGTCGATGCAAAGCCTGAGAATCTTGTACAGTTTGCTAAGATGGGTTCTATATACATGGAGAACATAGAGGGTATCAAAAATCCTAGAGTTGCCATAGTTAATATAGGAGCTGAGGATGAGAAGGGAAATGCACTTGTCAAGGAGACAATACCTATGCTTCGCGAGTGCAAGGATATCAACTTTATAGGAAGCATTGAGTCAAGAGAGATTCCTAATGGCGGAGCAGATGTAATAGTATGTGAGGCATTTGTGGGAAATGTAATACTTAAGTTCTACGAGGGCGTAGGAAAGATGTTTATGGGTGAGATAAAGAAGACATTAAAGAGCAGCCTTAAAACAAAGATAGGTGGAGCTCTCATATATAAGGATTTAAAAAAGTGCTTCAAGAGATTTATGGCTGACGATAAGGGTGGAGCACCTCTTCTCGGACTTAAAGGTCTGGTTGTAAAAATACATGGAAACAGTAAAAACAACGAGGTAAGAAGTGCGATAGCCCAGTGTCGTACATTTATAATGAATGATGTTACAGGTAAGATTATTTCTTCATTTGAGGAAGGAAAATAGATATGGAATCAAGGGATTTAGAAGAATTAGAAAAGGTTCTCGGATATAAATTTAATGACAAAAATCATCTATACACAGCACTCACACACAAATCATATGTAAATGAGAAAATGTGCGGACATAGAGTATCTTATGAGAGATATGAGTTTTTAGGTGATGCTATATTAGAATATCTTACAAGCAGATTTTTGTTTGAGGAATATCCGGATAAGCCGGAGGGAGAGCTTACTAAGCTTCGCGCGAGCTTAGTATGTGAGTTTACGCTGTCTAAAATATCCAGAGAATTAAAGCTTGGCGAGTATGCATTTTTTAGTAAGGGCGAGAAAAACACCGGTGGACCTAACAGGGATTCCATACTGTGTGATATGTTTGAATCAGTTCTAGGTGCAATATATCTTGATGGTGGAATTGAAGATGCAGATAAGTTTGTGAGAAGATACCTTCTCACTGATATTGAGCACAAGCATTTGTTCTATGATTCTAAATCAAAGCTTCAGGAGTATGCACAGAAGAAGGATAAAAAGCTTGCATACAATCTTATCAAAGAGAGTGGTCCTGAGCATGACAAGCTTTTTGAGGTCAATGTATTGCTTGGTGATGAAATACTTGCGGAGGGAGAAGGCCACTCAAGAAAATCAGCTGAGCAGACTGCTGCCTATAACGCTCTAAAAAAGCTTAAATAGATGAGAATGGTAAGGTAAATAATATGTATTTAAAGAGCATTGAGATAAATGGTTTTAAATCATTTGCCAATAGAATAGTATTTAAATTTAATAATGGCATAACTGGAATTGTAGGCCCTAATGGTTCAGGTAAGAGTAATGTCGGCGATGCTGTAAGATGGGTTTTGGGTGAGCAGAGTGCAAAACAGCTTCGTGGTTCTAAGATGGAAGATGTTATTTTCTCAGGAACGGAGCTGAGAAAGCCACAGGGCTTTGCGTATGTTGCAATCACTCTTGATAACAGCGACCATAAGCTTCCTATAGACTATAATGAGGTAACGGTTGCGAGACGTGTATATCGTTCCGGAGAGAGCGAATATTTAATAAATGGTGTTGTTAGCAGACTCAAGGATGTAAACAGTCTGTTCTTCGATACGGGTATCGGTAAAGAGGGCTACTCTATCATAGGACAGGGACAGATTGAACGTATTTTATCTGGAAAGCCTGAGGAGAGAAGAGAGCTTTTTGACGAGGCTGCAGGAATTGTAAAGTATAAGAAGAATAAAGCGACAACTGAAAAATCGTTAGAGAGTGAAAGAGAGAATCTTGCCCGTGTAAATGATATTTTGCGTGAGCTTGAGAGACAGGTTGGCCCTCTTAAGGAGCAGTCTGAGACAGCGAGAAAGTATCTTATATTTAAGGACGAGCTTAAAAAATTAGATATAAATGCATTCTTACTTGATGTTGACAATAATAAGGAGCAGCTTTCTGATTTTGAGGGAAAGCTTGCAGTTGTCGAGGAGGACGGAGCTCGTTTAAGACAGGAATTTGAGCTTGCAAAGGACGAGTATGAGCGTATAGAGGCGGAGCTTGAGGACTATAATGGAAAACTTGACGAGGTCAAGAATGAAATACATGAGAAAAAGTTGTCCAACCAGAAATGCGAGGGCGAGATTAATGTTATCGAGCAGCAGATTATAGCAAGTAAGCAGAATTCTGACAGCATAACGGAACAGATAGATAAGGCAAAGGCGGATATTGCAAGATATAAGGAAGCCTTAGACGGATATTATGAGGAAAAATTAAAGCTTGATGAGAGACTTGATGAGGCAGATGATGTTGTCGACAAGGCAAATGAAAGATATGAGTCTCTTAAGAATAAGATAGCTGATGCAGAAAGTGAGATTGAGAACTCGAAGGGTGAGATAATTGAGTATCTCAATGAGGGCGGTACATTAAAGGCTAAGGTCGGAAGATATGACACCATGCTTGAGAATATACAGCTTAGAAAGGCTCAGTTAAATCAGCGCTTCCTTGAGAATAAGAGCGACGAGGAAAAGTATAAGGCTGAGAAGGCTTCACTTGACGAGAAGGTAGGAAGCATTGATGAGAAGAAGAGCTCGCTTAACGCTGAGCTTACAAGACTTAAAACAGCCTTAGAGGAAAATACAAACGCAATAAATGATAACCAGAGCAATATAAGAAATTATAATAACAGTATAGTAAGCCTTGGCTCTAAGAAGGAAGCTCTAAGAAACCTTACTGAGAGATATGACGGATATGGCAACAGCATAAGAAGGGTTATGGAGCAAAAGGTGAGATTCCCTGGTATTGTCGGTGTTGTTGCTGATATCATAGAGGTTGGCAAGGAGTATGAGACAGCCATAGAGACAGCTCTCGGAGGCAGTATTCAGAATATTGTTACAGAGGATGCTGAGACAGCAAAGAAAATGATAGCGTTTCTTAAGCAGAATAAGTACGGAAGAGCTACATTTTTACCTATAGATACAATAGCTGTAAGACAGAACATGAACAGCGATGCCGAGCGTGAGAACGGAGTGATAGGTCTTGCATCTAACCTTGTTTCGTTTGACAGGAAATACCAGACTATAATCACACATCTTCTTGGAAGAATATATGTTGTTGACAATATAGATAATGCAATAAGAATATCTAGAAAGTACAAGCAGTCACTTAGAATTGTAACCTTAGAGGGTGAACTTATAAATCCAGGCGGAGCAATGACTGGTGGTACATTTAAGAATTCATCTAATCTTCTCGGTAGAAAGCGAGAGCTGGATGAAATAGATGAGCAGATTGAGGAATTTAAGAAAAAACTTGATATATGCGAGAAACAGAGTGTTACACTTCAGGCTGGCAGAGACGATATCAAGAATAAGCGTGACTTAGCAGACAAAGAATTGCAGCAGCTTAATATAGAGGGCAATACATACTCTCTTAACCTTAATCAGGCAAATGCAAAGCTCTCCGAGATTGAGAGAATTTACGCCGGCATTGGACGTGAGAATAATGAGATAGAGAAGCAGATTAAGGATATTAATGCCAATAAGGAGGAGCTATACAACAGCAACCGTAAACAGGAGGACGCTGTAAAGGAGCTTGAGGTAAGGATTGATGAGCTTGAGAAGCAGCTTGTTACAGATAAGAAGGCATTAGAGGAAGCACAGGAGAATGTAAGCCGTCTTGGAATTGAATTTAATACAGTTAAACAGCAATATGACTTCGTATTACAGAACATAAAGCGTGTGAAGGCTGAATGTCAGAATGCGGACGAGACACTTAACAGCCTTAACTTAAGATTAAGCAACGGCTCTGATGAGGTAAGAAGCTTAACAGAGAAGATTAATGAGGCGAAGGCTCTTGTAGAGGAAAATAACAGAATAATTCAGATAAAGGAGCAAAAGCTTAAGGAATATGCGGAGGCTAAGGAAAAGCTTAACGAGAGCCATAAGGAATTCTTTAATAAGCGTGATCAGTTATCAGAGCAGATTAATGGACTTGATAAGTCTTCATTTAAGCTTAATGCGGCTATAGAGAGGCTCTCAGAACAGAGTGAGAATCTCAACAATTATATGTGGGAGGAATACGAGCTTACATATAATTCTGCGGCTGACTTTAAGGATGATACACTTAGTGATATTACATCTCTTAAGCGTGAGATAACAGCAGTCAAGAGCAAGATAAAGCAATTAGGCGATGTAAATGTTAATGCTATAGAGGATTACAAGCAGGTATCTGAGAGGTACGCATTCTTAAAGGCACAGCATGATGATATTACTAAGGCTGAGGAAAATCTTCTTAACATTATAAATGAGCTTGACAGAGCTATGCGTGAGCAGTTCGCTGAAAAGTTCAAGGAGATAAGAATTATGTTCTCCAAAGTATTTAAGGAGTTATTCGGTGGTGGCAAGGCAGACCTTGAGCTTGTGGATGATGAAGATATTCTTGAGACAGGAATTAAAATTCATGCACAGCCACCGGGAAAGAAGCTTCAGAATATGATGCAGTTGTCAGGTGGTGAGAAGAGTCTTACAGCCATTGCACTTCTTTTTGCAATACAGAGCCTTAAGCCTTCACCTTTCTGTCTCCTTGATGAGATTGAGGCGGCACTTGATGACTCTAACGTAAAGCGTTTTGCAAAGTACTTAAATAAGCTTACAAAGGATACACAGTTCATAGTAATAACCCACAGAAAGGGAACTATGGAGGCTGCCGATATCTTATATGGTATCACAATGCAGGAAAAGGGTGTCTCAACTCTGGTATCTGTAAGCATGATAGAGGGAGAGCTTGACGATTAATTATATGTTTACAAGGAGGATATGCTATGTCTGATAAAGAATTTCAGAATGAAAATGGCGAGGATATGCCGGTTGAGAAGAAGAAAGGCTTTTTCTCACGTTTAAAGGAGGGTTTATCTAAAACCAGAAATAATATTGCAGAGAGCTTTAATAATCTTTTTAAGGCAAATGAATTAGATGACGATTTTTATGATGAGCTAGAGGAAACTCTTGTTATGTCTGATATGGGATATGACACTACAGAGAGAATTATAGAGGATTTAAAAAAACAGGTTAAGGAACAGCACATAAAAGAAGTTTCAGCATGTAAGGAGTTAATTATCAATATCATAAGAGACCAGATGACAGTTGATGATTCCGCCTATGATTTTGAAAATAAGAAAACAGTTATACTTGTTATCGGTGTAAATGGTGTCGGAAAGACAACATCTATAGGTAAGCTTGCAGCACAGTATAAGTCGAGAGGAAAGAAGGTTCTTATGGCTGCCGCAGATACATTCAGAGCTGCTGCTATAGACCAGCTTAAGACATGGTCAAACAGAGCAGGCGTTGATATCATTGCTCAAGGCGAGGGTGCAGATCCATCTGCGGTTGTATATGATGCAGTTTCTGCTGCCAAAGCAAGAAATACGGATATACTTCTCATAGATACAGCTGGCAGACTTCACAATAAGAAAAATCTCATGGATGAGCTTGCCAAGATGCGAAGAATTATATCTAAGGAGTATCCTGAGGCTAATGTTGAGTCGCTTATTGTACTTGACGGTACTACAGGTCAGAATGCGTTAGAGCAGGCGAGACAATTTAGCTCTGTAACAGAGATTAATGGTATTATAATTACCAAGCTTGACGGTACTGCTAAGGGTGGAATTGCCATAGCTATACAGGCTGAGCTTAATGTTCCTGTCAAATACATAGGTATAGGAGAACAGATAAATGATTTGCAGAGATTTGATCCTAACAGCTATGTGACAGCTTTGTTTGCTGATTTTGATGTAAAATCAGATATAGAGATGCTTATAGACAGTGATATAGAAAAGATAAAGCCAGATGATGATTTATTTGATATATAAATAATCATTTTTTATGTATGTGTTTAATTAATTGAAATAAAGGAGACTACAGATAATGTTGACATTAGAGAAATTTGAAGAGGCATATGACGTTGTAAAGAGGGTTGTACATCCGACAGGATTGATTGAGAGTGAGTTTTTTTCACAAAACTCAGGAAATAAGGTTTATTTAAAACCAGAAAATATGCAGATTACAGGTGCGTACAAGATAAGAGGAGCTTATTATAAGATAAGCACACTTTCGGATGAGGACAGACAGAAGGGACTTATAACTGCATCAGCGGGAAATCATGCACAGGGAGTTGCCTATGCTGCCCGTGCATATGGAGTTAAGGCTACAATTGTTATGCCTACAACAACACCTCTCATCAAGGTAAACAGGACTAAGGCATATGGTGCAGATGTAGTGTTATATGGAGATGTATATGATGATGCATGTAAGTATGCACTTAAGCTTGCAGATGAAAATGGATATACATTCATCCATCCTTTTGATGATTTGGATGTTGCTACAGGTCAGAGTACTGTTGCCATGGAGATAATAAAGGAGCTTCCATTTGTGGATATAATTCTTGTACCTGTAGGTGGTGGCGGACTTGCAACAGGTGTCTCAACGCTTGCAAAGATGCTTAATCCTAACATAAAGGTAATCGGTGTTGAGCCTTCCGGTGCAGCCTGCCTTAAGGCTTCGTTTGCAAATGATGAGGTCACAACACTTCCTAATGTTGACACAATCGCAGATGGTACTGCAGTAAAGACACCTGGAACAAAGATATTTCCATACCTTAAGGAGAATCTTGATGATATAATAACAGTTGATGACAGCGAGCTTATCGTTGCATTTCTTGATATGCTTGAAAATCACAAGATGCTTGTTGAGAACAGCGGACTTCTTACAGTTGCAGCTTTAAAGCACCTTGAGCCTAAGGGAGACAAGGTTGTAAGTATCTTGAGTGGTGGAAATATGGATGTTATAACATTTGCGTCGGTAGTTCAGCACGGACTTATCGCAAGAAGCCGTATATTCACTGTATCAGTTCTTCTTCCTGACAAGCCGGGTGAGCTTCAGAATGTTGCAGGCGTTATAGCAGGAGAAAATGGTAATATAATCAAGCTTGAGCATAATCAGTTCGTTACAATAAATCGTAACTCTGCTGTGGAGCTTGTTATAACAATAGAGGCATTTGGACCTGAGCATAAGGAACAGATATTGAATGTTCTTAAGGATAAGGGTTATCGTCCGATAGAGAAGAAACCAAAGGCTATTTTTTAAATAAGGCGGATATATGAGCAAAATTGGTTATGCGGTAGACCTCGGTACAACAACAATAGATACATGTCTTTTTGATATGGAAACAAAACAGATAATAGCTAAGGCATCATGTAAAAACAGACAGTCCTTATATGGAAGTGATGTATTAAATCGTATTTTAAATGTCACAAGAAAGCCTTCACTTGAGAAAACTCTAAAGGCTTTAGCTATGGATGATATAGAAAAAATGCTTAAAGCTATGATTGCTAAAACTAAATTCAGTCTTAAAGATATGGTTGGAATCTGTATATGTGGCAATACTACCATGATAAGTATTTTACTTGAATATGATATAGAATCGCTTGGAAGATATCCATTTACGTCAAAGCTGTCAGGCAATGTTGAGACAGACTCTAAGAGTCTGTTTGATTTGCCTGATTTAAGCTGTAAGGTTTTACTTTCCGGCTGTGCGTCTGCCTTTATTGGTGGAGATATATTGTCAGGTGTTGTCTATCTTTCAGGTAAGTATAGCTTTGGAAAAGATAGTACAGACATGCTTATAGATATGGGTACTAACGGAGAGATGTTTTTGGTTCATGACAACTCGTATTACACGGCTTCCGCTGCCTGCGGACCTGCGTTTGAGGGATGTTTAAGAAAGCAGAATGTGTATGGAAGCAATGCTATTGATGCTATAGCTATGGGTGTAAAGACTCGCAGGATAAATAATGACGGAGTTATCGCAGAACCATATTTTGAAAGTGGAATAGATATTATGAATGTTCATATAGATATGGATATACTTAGACAGTTTATTCTTGCAAAGGCCGCTATAAGAGCTGGGATAGATACTCTTAGCCATGCCTCTGATGTAAGTCTCGATAAGATAGATAATGTCTATATAGCAGGAGGCTTTGGATTTTATCTTAATCTGGATAATGCAGTAAGACTTGGACTGCTGCCAGAGGAATTCAAGGGAAAAATTAATATAGTTGGAAATACATCTTTGCTTGGTGCAATAGATATGCTTGCAAACAATATTGCTTACGAGAAATCAGATAAGCTTACCAGAACAGATATAACTCTTGTGAGTCTTGCTGAGAGTGAGCTGTACAAGGAAAGACTTATAGAGCATATGCATTTATAGAATATATAAGGATTATATGACAGATGGCAGAATTATCAATGTATGCAAAGCTTATAAACAGTATATATAAATCTGTTACAGAGAAGAGAGTTGACCTTCCTTTAAACTATGGAAATTATGACGGAAGGTATATAGCTCCGTCTTTCCATGATGATATAACTAAGGTCTCCATAGATAAGGCAGGAGTAAGCAGGCTTGCGGTTGACAGACTTATAAAAGTGCTTTCTGATGACTGGAAGATGGGTTTGTCAGGGCTTGGAATCATGTATGAGGGTAAGTTTGTATGTGAGTATTACCCGGAGTACAATATGCCTCCTAACAGACATGTCTCATTTTCAATGGCTAAATCGATAGTGGCTATGGGCGTTGGAATTGCGATAAGTCAGGGCATTATTGCCATAAATGACAAGCTTGTAGATATCTTTCCAGCGCATGATGGTATATTTCTGAAGCATGGAATGAAGGATGTTACTATAAAACATCTGCTTACAATGAAGGCTGGAGTTACCTTCGATGAACTTAGTGCTTATTTTAGTTCTGGCTGGTCTAGGGCATTTATGGGAAGTGAGCTTTGCTTTGAAGCTGGAACAGGGTTTGCATATGACAGTCTTAACACATATATGCTTGCTGCGGCAGTGGAGATAAAGAGCGGCATTCCATTTATGGATTATATGACAAAGTATTTGTTTTTGCCTATGGGCATTACAGATATAACATGGGATAAATGTCCTGAGGGCTTTGTTCAAGGTGGATGGGGTATGAAGCTCTCTATAATTGACATGCTTAAGCTTGGAGAGTTATATAGAAACAACGGAAGATGGCTGGTTGATGGAGAATTAAAAAATCTTGTCCCTGAGGATTGGGTTAAGGAGTCAATTATCTGCCATCATGAATTCAAGGATAACAAGATTATAAAAGGGTACGGATATCAGCTCTGGCTATTACATGATGGAGCATTTTTGTATAATGGTGTATTTGGACAGAATGTTTATGTTAATGTTGACAGGGGTATAGTTATAGCTGTATCCGCATCTGCCTATGCACTATTTCCTGATTGCAGTATTGTAGAGGCATTGATGGAATTTTCTGGCAATGATGATAATTTTACAAGAGATGGCTTTATATCAAGATTAAAAGGAAAGACTAATTTAAAAAAGCTATCTAAGACATCAACAGATGATATTGATATAAACATTTTCAAAGATTATTTTGGAAGAGAATACTGCTTTGATGAGTATGCCTCATGCGTTGTGCCTCTAATGACACAGGCGTTTTATTCAAACTTCATGAGCAGTATAAAAAAAGTAAGTTTTATAGAGAAAAGGGACGGGCTATTATTTAAGCTTATCGATGATGATATGTCATATGACATAATGCTTGGAGTAAAGTCCGGTGAATATATACAGCAAAATATTACTGTAAGGGAAAAAGAATACAGAATTTCTGCACATTGCGATGTTACAAAGAAAGCTAACGGGCAGTCGGCACTTTATGTATCGTTATACTATCCTGAGGAGATAGCACATAAATATATGGAATTTGTATTTGATGGTGATGAGGTTATCCTTTCTGTTGAGGAGACGCCTGATATAAGAAGATTTATGAATATTGCCATTGGCGATAAGAGAATGCTCCGCACTAAGAAAATGGAACAGGTGCAGATACCTGATTATTTAGATTACAAGATAAGTAAGCTTATATCACCTAAGGTGATGGGATATACAGTTAAATAAGTTAAAGGTGTATAATATTATGAAACTAATGAGTATAGCCAGTGGAAGCAGTGGAAACTGTGTATATGTTGGCACAGATAATACGGCAGTGATTGTAGATGCCGGGGTAAGCAGGAAGCGTATAAATGAGGGGCTTGCAACTATCGATATGAATATAAAGGATGTTGATGCAATAATAATAACGCATGAACATATTGACCATACACGTGCCTTGGGTGTAATATCAAGGAGTTATGGGATACCGATGTATGCTACGGAAAAAACCTGTGAGGTAATTGCCGATATGCGGGAGCTAGGTGATTTTGATAAATCACTACTTAATCCGATAGAGCCTGACGTTGATTTTGACATAGGGGATATAAGGATTTGTGCACATTCTATATGGCATGATGCTGTAGATCCTGTATGTTATACGATGAAGGCAGATGGCAAAAAGGTTTCTGTCGCAACTGATATGGGAGGATATGACGATTACACGGTACATAATCTGCAAGATTCAGATGCGATGCTTGTAGAGGCAAACCATGATATAAGGATGCTTCAGGCAGGTCCTTATCCGTACAGCTTAAAACAAAGAATATTAGGACAGAGAGGTCACTTGTCAAATGAGGCAAGTGGACAACTTATTAATAATATACTTAATAATCATATAAAGGCTATTTTCTTAGGACATTTAAGTAACGAGAATAATTATCCGGAGCTCGCATATGAGACTGTTAAGACTGAGCTTATGGGTAATCCATATACGAATGATGTAAGAGACTTTAATTTACAGGTGGCGGGCAGAAGTATGCCAAGCAGCCTGATTGAATTATAGAAAACACAAAAAACAAAAGGACATACGAGTACAGGAGGATGGAGTATGAAAAAGACAATAATTACTGTATTAGGTAAGGATCAGGTAGGTATTATAGCTAAGGTATGTGTATACCTTTCACAGAATAATATCAATATACTTGATATTGCCCAGACTATTGTTGACGGATATTTTAACATGATGATGGTTGTTGATACAGGTGAGGCATCTAAGGATCATGACAGGATAGCTGAGGAGTTAGCTGACCTCGGTGATGAAATTGGTGTTCAGATTAAAACTCAGAGAGAAGAAATCTTTAATATGATGCACAGACTCTAAGAAAAGAAAGGCAGATTATATGATTAGTATAAATGAAGTTATTGAAACCAATGAGATGATTCAGAAGATGAATCTTGATGTAAGAACTATCACAATGGGAATAAGCCTCCTTGATTGTGTAGGAAGTACAGTTTCTGAGACATGCGATAAAATATACAAGAAAATAACTGATTCTGCAAAGGATTTGGTATACACAGGCGAGGAAATTTCCAAGAAATATGGTGTACCTATTGTAAATAAGCGTATATCAGTTACACCTATTGCTCTTGTTGGTGGTTCAGTATGTAAAACAATAG
>Ga0129311_1000352_pt1 | contig 42522 bp, 54 predicted proteins | sample Go1ome_FD_94435 | JGI IMG/M metagenome (GOLD analysis project Ga0129311, IMG submission 94435) | Western lowland gorrila individual fecal microbial communities from Wisconsin, USA - Go1022B metagenome | ecosystem: Host-associated > Mammals > Digestive system > Large intestine > Fecal | place...
AAAAGAGCCAGTAAATTATTGCTTTATACTGACTCTTTATTGTTTTATTAAATTAAAAAGAGAACTAGATTTTATTCTAATTCTCGTATTTTTTAATATAATTATTTATTAACTATATCTTTTAAAGCTGAACCTGCTTTGAATGTAACTGCTTTTCTTGCAGGTATTTTAATCTTTTCATTAGTTTGAGGATTACGACCTTCTCTTGCTGCTCTTTTTGATACTTTAAAAGAACCAAATCCACTAATTGCAACGTCATTTCCTTTAGCTAATTCATCTTTGAACATATCAAATATGCTGTTAAATACTCTTTCTGTTTGTGCTTTTGTTAGTTCATTTTTTTCTGCTAATGTGCTTATCATTTCTGCTTTTGTCATTGTTATCGCCTCCTATTTTATTAAATTGTTTTCAATATAACATTAAGATATTTTTTTGTCAATTTTCTTCTATTATTCCATTAAGTTATATTATATGTTAGTTATATCATTTAATTTTAATTGTTCTAAAAATACTATCGTACTCATTTTGTAATCTTCCTATATCGCCATTTTTAGAACTATGATTCATTATAAACTCTGATACTTGTCTAAAAATATAATTTTTATCATCATTTGTGTATTCTTGTTTATCTTCTATTTTTACTCCTGCTTTTCTTAACAATTCTAGTTCTTTAGAATTAAATAGTTCCATTTTTATATCCTCTTTTCATTGTTTTATTGCAACCAAAACTTCATTGCTTTCCACTACTCTTTTTGCATTGTTATATTCAAATTTTTGTCCTTCTGTATATATATGATAATTTTCTTCTTTTAATCTTTTTCTTAATTGTTGCAAAAACATTCCTAAATCTTGTTTTAAAATTCCATACTCTTTCGGATATTTTACATTTATTTCATAAAAACTATATCTTATATAATTTTGATTATTAATTTTCTTTTCAAGTAATGTTGTTTCTATAACATTATCAATCTGTCTCTGTGTCATTATTTATCACTCTTTTCTCAATTTAATCAAATTATACCATAACTTTTTATATTTTCAACCCCTCCAAATTACGCAATTACAAGCCTTACAACAAAAAAGGCATAAAACAAGCTAGGTTTTACCCTAGCTATAAATTAAATTATTTTTTCAAATTTATATTTGCTTTACAATTCATAATTACCTATCTAGACATTCCTCTGTCATTTCCTCTTTTTTGTTTACTAAATGTACTTTCTCTTTTTGCATTTGGATTAGGCTTCCATTTATCAGCTACCGATTGTTGTCTTTTTTTATCTTCATCATGCTTACGCCCCGTCCAACGTTCTAACGCTGCTTTGTGTATTTCTTCTTCTTTTTTCTTTTCTTCTACTTGTGCTGGTGTTATTCCCATTGTTTGTCCATGTTCTTTTACTATATCACTACTAAATTCTTTCTCTGCGTCAGTATAATCTAAAATTACTCTTCCACCCTCAAATTGTAATTCAGAATTTGGTAATAATCCATTTATTCTCATTATAATTTTTGAAATTGCTAATATAGATTTATCTCTATTACTTAATTCTTCTTCTGTTCTAGCATCTGTTTTTATCTGTATATGTCTTCCAGAGGTAATAATATTACTTGCTTTCGATATAGTTCCTAGGTACATCTCATCTGTGTTAGCTGTTCTAAAGTCTTCAATTTGTCTGTGTTCTTGTTCTAGTGGTGTTTCATTTGGTCCCCAACCTGATGAATCATAATCTTGAATGACTTGTATTTCTTCTGGTTTTCTTGCTGTCATATTTCTAACAACAGTTTCAACATGTGGTATAGAAATAAATTCTTCAAATACATTTCTGCCACCACTTAAAGTCAATTGTTTGGCAACATTTAATAAACGAGCTAAGTCGCCTATATTTTTTATAGTTATCGGATGTTTACTATCTCTCAAAGCTTTCATAACTCTATAAGCATCTTTTTCTTCGCTTTGAACCCTTTTTTCAAGTTTTTCATCACTTTCGATTTTCATTTTATAATAATCTATTAGTTTTTCATAAAATTCCATATTCATAAATACCACCACCATCCACTTAAATTATACCATTTTTTAGTCAAATAGTCAATTTAGACAGATATTTCTAGCCTTTCTCATTGTTACTTATTTAAAATATTTCTCTGTTATTTCTTTATATGGAAAAAGTTCAATATTCTATCTAATATTTTCTTAAATACTGATTCTTTATACTCAATTAAATCTTTGGGTTGTTTATCTTCCTCATCAGTACTGTTCTTTTTAAATATATTGTTTGGGTTATATTTTTCTCTTAATTCTTCTTGATATTTTTTTTCATTTTCATTAAATATATTTCTTAATTCTTCCCTATCAGAATCACTTTCGCACCAATAATTATACTTTAAAATTGCCAATAATACTCTTGTCTTTCTTGATAAGTTTTGTTCATTAAGTTTTTTACTTGGTACAATTTTTATATTATACTGATTATCACTTTTTTCTTGTATCATTTCTACAAAATTTTTAGGAATTTTATCTTTATATTTTTTAGGTAAATAATTCATTAGGCAATTAAGCTCTGTGTAAGCTCTTATATATTCACTAGTCCCAATCATGTTCTGTTCCCTCCCTATTTGGTATCTGGACACTCTCTGGCTTTTTGTACTCCAAATATACTCTTCTCAAATAATCAGTTTCTTCATCAATTTCTCCTTTTCGAACTGTTTGAACAACCTCGTCTATATCAGTTTCATCAATTTTCCATTTGTCATCCCAATCAACTTCACTAGGAGTTATAGAACGATTTGAAGGTGGTAATTTCATAATTTGTTCAGCTCTTCGCTCTAATGCTTCTACTTGTGCATTTTCATTTTCTACATTGGCAATCAAATTTTCTTCTGATATTTGAAACACACCTTGTAACCCTTGACTTATAGTAACGTCGCATCTCATCATTCTAATATTTCCAAGTATTTTATCACGCATATTTGGTGGAACAAAACTTACTATTTGTTCCATTTGCTGTGCACTACTTTGTTTATCAACTGATTTTTCTCCATATATTCTGGATAAATTTGATATAGCTTCTTTTTTCTTTAACTCACATATATAGTTAAATTTATCTCTTATAAACTCAATTTTTTGCCTATCATTTTCATCAAGTGAACTTTCTTCAAATTGATTTATTGCCATGTTTATTTCTGTTAGATTGTTTAATTTAAAATTATCATTTGAATTTACAATCTCAAACAAACTGTCTATTGAATTGATTTTGTCTTTTAAATTTGGTATTGCGCTAGCTTTATCTACAGACATTCCTGATTTTCTAGCTAAATCATAAACTATAGCTTTTTTAGTTTTTAAATCCGTACTCATTTGCATTATCGCATTATTTATATCTTCGTTTCCTATTTGCATTTCTGCAAGGTTGTTTAGCACATCTTCCCAATAAACTTCTTCAACCTGAGATTCAAAATCATTTTCAATTCCATTTTTCCAATATTGTTTCAGGATTTCAGGCTCGGCACATTTTTTTGATATTTCCATGTTTTCTTCTATTTGCTGAAGAATTTGCTTGTGAGGAAGTGCATTATTTTTATCTGGATCATTATTTGTAATTAGGTATTTTTTAAAAACTGCTATTCTATCACTCAAATCATCTTTGCTATCAAATTGTTTGGTAATTTCAATATTTCTTTCTAAACACTTTGCTAAAACAGTGTTTAATTTTAGATGTTTTTCTTCAGAATTTGTATCTTTAATTTCTTTGAGGGCTTTTTCTAAAAGATCCATTGTACTTAAATTAGATTTGCCCTTTGATAAATCATTATATGCCTCTTTAATTATATCTCCATATCTTTGCTCAAATAAATTCATTATCTTTTCAGCATTAAAGTACATTCCTTCAAAAGTTTCATCTTTTCCCATTAAAGCTTTTAACATATATCCATAATTTGTTATACTACTGTTACTGCTCTCATCATTATAAATATCAAATTGATTTCCACTTTTATATCTAGCTATCATTTGAGGTTTTGTTACACCAGCCATATCAATGCATTCAGATTCATTAAAAATTTCCAGTAGTAAAACATGTTGAAAATGTCCCATATTTATTCCACTAAAACCTATAGATACGTTTTTTTCATCTCCTTGCAATTTTTGTTCATCGTATTCTTCTCTAATTTCTTGTGCATATCTACCATTATCTATTTTCAGTAATTTTCTTCTAATATTCTCACGTGTTGCTCTTGAACTCTCTGATATTTTACCTTCTGAAAAAAGTGCTTGCATTCCATGTTCAAATTCATGCATTATAACTTTTTTTCTAGCAGTCCTCTTTATTTCCTCCAGTTCAGTAGCAGATTCCTTTGAAAACTTTATTTGATTGTTAATTCTGTCATTATCTAATTCAATCTTCTTGTAATCTGCTACATAGTGACCTTTAGTGTGTTTTCCAAGTGAATCTTCTAATCTAACCTGCACTACATTATGAAATAATCTATTTATAAAGAATTCTTCCAAACTATAATCTTCACTACTCGGATCTATTATGTACGTTTGTAAATTATCTTGTCTTATGTCTATATTAGTCCCTTGATATTTTTTTGCTAAATTAGGTATTAATTCTTTCAGGTATCCACGAATCTCTTCATCTAACCCCAATTCATCTGCATACACATCTATAAATTTACTTACTTTATCATTCGCCATACTTTCACCCTCTCATTTGTTAAATTTAATAAAAATCACAGTATACTTCCCAATCATTCTTATCTGGATTATATCCAAAATAAAAGTTTCCGGAATCAACTATGTTAAACCCTGCCTTACCATCTGATGTTATTTGCATTGCAAATTCATATCCTTCTGAAAAACTTACTCTCCCCTGAATAACTGAAGGATATCCACCTATTTTATGAATTGAATAATTTGAATTACCATCTGCAATATCATTATAGTAATCTATTCCCTCATTATTTTCCTTATCAAGAATTTCTTTAAGCATATCATCTTCTAAATCTTCCCACATTGGATAGTCATTTTCTACAAGTTGAGGCTTTAGTGGGAACGCCAACATTTGCTCTGATGTGTATTCACATTTTTCTATATCATCAATGTTTTTATATAATCTTATGTTAAAAAACTTGGCTAGGTTTTTATCAATTAAATTATCCAATACATTTATTGATACATATACCGTTATTAACTTTACTCCATTTAATACATCTGGAACATACTGCAAACCATCTAAAAATATTGTAGCTAATGGTATCATTTTGTTATTATTCTCGTCTAACGGCTGTTGTTCTCCACTTTTTTGCCAACCTACTTTTCCTATCCAACTTTCCAATTTTTCGTTTGATGGTCTAAATCCTCCTGTATAAAAAATGGTTGCCTTCTTTCGTAAATTCGATTTTATTTCTTCTATTGTCATATTCTAACCCCCTTCATTTTTTTATTCAGCTGTATTTTTTATTTTTGTTTTTATCAAATCTAAATATTGTTTTCTTTCATCTTCAGCATTTTGAAAAAAGAATTCATCTTCATTAGATTTATAAATACTATGAAAATTATATTCTTGAAATAAATTCAATTCTTTTTTCAACATATTTGATATTTGTGCTTCCTTTTGTACTACTACATAATCATACAATAATGCAAAATAATATTTATATCTATTACAATTTTCAGATAATAAATTTATGTTATTTCTTATAAATTCTTCTACATTTGATATATCAGTATTTGCTACTTGCACTGCGATATGCTCTACATCTTCATCTTCTTGTATAAACTTCCAGTCAATTACTTTATTTTTTATTTCCCAAACAATCATTTTTATAAAAGTAATTGTTTTTATTTTCATAAACTCACTATTATTTAAATCTTTTAATCTATTGTAAAAATTTCTTGAGATATGTTGTTCAGGCAATACTGCCATAAATTCATCAACGCCCTCTTTAGCCCCAAAATAATTTAATTTTCTTATTGAATATTCAAACAATTCTTCTGGTGTTGTTGCAAGTTGATAGAATGTAACTGCTTTCACTAAATCTAATATATTTAATTTAATCATTTCATTTTCCATAATATCCACCTTCATTTGTTAAATTTTAATTTATTATACCCTAACTACTTCTTTCATCATATGATGTTCAAATACATAATGCTTATTACACAAGTCCTTCAACCTAGGTCTATGTGTAACAATTACATAAGTTTTGTCTTTTAAATATTTCTCTATCATATTTGTAATCTTTTCTTCTGATTCAGCATCTAGGTTAGAAGTAGGTTCGTCAAAGAAATATAAATCCTTATCTATTAAAATTCCTCTAATCAAATTCAATCTTTGCTTTTGACCTGCAGATAATTTGACTCCCCTCTCTCCAACCATTGTATCTAAACCTTCAGGAAGTTCTGTGTACCAATCATATAATCCAGCTTCTTTTAATAATTCTATAATCTTCTTCTCTGAAATATTTTTTCCTAAACATAAATTATCTCTTACACTTAAATCAAATAAATCAACCTCTTGCGATACAAACACTAAATCTAATCTTGAACCTTTTTTGTCTTTTCCATTAATAGTTAACTTTCCATTTTCTAATGGATATAATCCAGCTAAAATATTCATTGCAGTTGTTTTTCCTTGTCCAGATTGTCCCATAATGCTTATTTTATCTCCTTTATTCAAAGTAAACTCTGGTATTACTATTTTTGTAGAATTTTTTGTATATGAGAATACTACTTCTGATAATTTAAGTTTACCAAAACTTTTTATCAATTTTGTTTCTTTGCAATCTTTAAAATACTCATCTAATTGTTCTTTAGAGCCTTTAAATCTTACATAAGTATCTATAAATCTAACCAAGCAATTCAAATTTGAATATATCTTTCCTAATGCTGTAGTATAGAATAATAAGTATGGAAGTCCATCTACACCATTTTTTACTAAAGCAATTGTACTTAACAATACAACTAAATATAACATATCCATCATAATTGTGAAAACAGCATTCATGTTTGATCTTTTTACTTCATTTACTTTGGTAGCTTTTAAATACTCCTCCGAATTTTCATCAATTTTTCTATAACAGAATCTGCCTATGTTTAGTTTTCTTACTGCAACTATATTTTGTATAAAATCTATTAGAGTTGCATTATACTTTGACCTTTTATTACGCACTTCTTTATCGAATTTTTGCTTGTTTTTCATCATTTTATATTTTAAGAACACCGCTAATGCACTTATAATAATGCAGGTAAGCCCTGTTAATACTGACTGTTTACACACCATAAATAATACAGATGACATTCCTATTATCAATGGTATAATACTTATTTCAAAATAATATGTTAAATCCACAAATAAATGTGCTGTTTCTGATATAAGATTATGTATAAAACCTGTATGAGTATTTTGTATTTTTTCCATGGTCATATTTTGTAATTTCTCGAAATAGTACTTTTCAATATCATTTGTAGCTTTTGCGTCATTTACATTATCTATATATGAACCTATTTTTCCAAATACCAACATTAGAATATCTGCTCCTATCATTGCAATTCCTAATTTTGTTAGTTTATCTAATGTTAATGGACTTGTTCCAAATATTGATAATGCAAATGATTGTCCATAATCCGCTATTGAATATAATAGATTAACTATGAATGAATATATAAATAGCTTTTTTGATATTACTTTTAATAATTCTTTCATTTGTATTTCAACCTTTCTTTTGTATACATAAAATTTGACAAAATTTCTATTTTATGTTATAATTTATATAGAAGCTCGTATCTTATGAGCTCAACAATCAATCAATCTTATGTGGCGAATGCCAGGAGGTACTATCATGGAGAATATCGGTATTGTTAAACTGAAGGCAGAACTCGAAAGACTCAACCCGCATGTACAGCTGGATGTATGCACTTACACTGGTGTGCCCTTTAATGAGTACATTAAGTGCTACTCCTTTACAAGCAGTGATTTTATTATCATTGCAAATGTGCCGGGCGAAAATCTTCACCTTCCCGATGGTTACTACTTCAACGAAAAGAACGGCATTACAAACAAGCATAAGACCGAAAGCGGTATCTATGAGTGCTTTGATTTTGAGTACGATGTTGCTCACTTTGCACCTAAGGCTGCTCCTCAGAAGTCTATCTTTGCTCGTCTGTTTGCTCGTTAATCGCTGTTGGTAACCAAGTCTCCAAACTGCTATCTAAGCAGATGTGCCATCCGAATGTTGTGTTACACGTTCGGATGGTTTTTTATGTCTAAACCACTATTTATTAATATATATTTTATATTTACTAATTACTTCTTTTTCCATTTTTAAAATCTTCTATATAATGTTCTACGGGATATACAGAACCACAAACTAAATATGTTCCATCATCAGCAATAATTATTCCACCAATTCCTCTTTGATTTTCTTTAGGTAAAAGATAATCTGCTTTTATGTCTTCTATTCTATGAATACTAACATTATTCGTTCTAAATCCCAACTTTTCAAATACACTTTGTGCTATTTCAATTTTTTCTTCCTTTAACATTTTTTTCTCCTAAATTTTAATTATTTTCTTATTATCTTTCTAAAGAAATTAAATAGTTTTTTATACCATTTATCTTCTTTAACTTCAACTAAAGCTACTTCTTCTTTTACTTTTTCTGTATTAACATTCTTAAATATATTATTAGGATTATATTTTTCTCTTAACTCTTCTTGATATCTATTTTCGTTACTCGCATATACCTGCTTTAATCTTTCTTTTTCCTTTTCATCTTTACACCAATATTGTAAATTTAATAATGCTATTAGTGCCAAAGTTTCTTTCTTTAGATTTTGCTCTTTAATTGAAATATTTGGATCAATCCCTTTATGATAATTATTATCTTTTTCTTTTTTGAAAAATTCTCTTAATTTAGTAGGTACTTCATTTCTTTTTTTTTCATCTAATAATTCTAGAAATTCATCTATTTCTGAATATGTTTGTTTTGTTTGAACATCATTTTCCATGACATCTACTCCTTTTCTTTTGTCTATAATTAAAATTCCCATCTATCTTCTTGTTCTATTGTTTTTTCTTCTGCTCTTTCTAATTGCCTACTTTTTATTTCAGCCACTCTATCATTTATTTCACTTGTCTTAGTTTGCTTTTCTGATTCCTCTACAGCGCTTATTAATATATTGGAAGATATTTCTGGTAGTTCTGCGATTCTTTTAGCAATTTTTTCATAATCATAGTATAATGGATTTGCTACAATACTTCCGCTTACCTTATCAACATAACCAACAATCCATTTAGGCTCAACAACACCTTTTGGTCTGCTAGTAACCCATTCAGAAGCAATATCAGGGGCATCTGTTTCTTCAACTTTTTTAATAATACTATCTTCTTCTTGTGGTTTATCTATTATAACCACACACTTTTCACCTAAACCACCATTTCTACTATATTCTATTAAACATTCTTTTTCCCATTCAAATAGTTGATCTTCAGTTGCTATATCTCTTTGTCCATATAACCCCATTTCATCAAATTCTCTTACTGCTGTTACAGAAAGAGTTTTATCGTCTCTTAAATATAATCCATTACTTATAATACTTTCCACATTTTCAAGTGCTGTGCCATGATAATAATATTCATGAGTTTTATGATTGTGTCTCATAATTATATCTAATTTTCTCATAAATTGTTGATTATTACGCAAATTTGCTTCTCTTTCCTTACGTTCCATTTGTGCTTCTTGTATTTCTTCCCATAGTTCATCATCAATTACCAAATCATAATCTTCTGAATTTTGTGTTTGTATGCTCTCTTCTGTTTGATCTTCATGTTGAGTTTCGTTTTCTGATATTACTGTTCTTTGTTGTTGGGAACTATCATCTATAAATCTTATATTAGATGTTTTCTTTTGATTTGAAAATACTCCTATTATTTTTTCCCATATATCACTAAATTTCATCAATAATACTCCTTTTTATATATCTTTTTTTCAAATATATTCTATTTGGTTCGATACTTATCAGGATTTTCTCTTTTAGGCACAGTTATTCTTAATCTTTTACTTGCTGTTCCTTTTATTTCTCCTGTTGTTGTTTGCTGTTCAGTTGCTTCTATTGCACTCTCTAATAGAGGATTAGTATCTCTCCTTTTTGAGATGTGTATTTCTCTATACTTAGCTAACATTTCTCTAATATTACTTTCTATTTCATATGGCACTGTTGAATTACCCATCATTCCGTGCCAAACTAAATGAAATTTTTGTTAAATCTGCCAATCCAGACTCTGGATTCTTTTTTGAATATTCATTTCTTACCTTTTCTTCGAAATCCAATCTTCTACTAGATTCAATAGCAAACTCCGTTAACAATCTAAATCTTTTTTTATCTGTATTGTTTTCCTCTGTATTAACAAAAGGTAATGTTTGTAAGAATTCATCTCCTAACTGCTGATATGTTCTGTTCCATTCTGTATACCAATCTGATGTAAGATTAGTTCCAACAACTGAACGTATAGTTTTATAACATCCACTTAATTCACACGCAAGAAATTCTGCAACTACTTCATTTAAAAATGTAAATGGAATTATTCCGTTCTTTAGCAGGTGCTCCAATAATATGGCGATGCTGATTTCCATGATTAATTTCAAAATTTTTTATAACACAATGAGTTAATTCATGAAAAATAACATGTCTTGCTCTTTCACTTATCGTAGATGGTTTAAGAGCTAATTTCCCAGTATTTTTCCATGCACCATATATAGATCTTCTATCTTCTATCACAAATCCAGTAATTCCCTTTGTTAATCTTTCTAATACTTCCAATATATTTTCTTTACCAAAATAGCCTTTTTGCATTCCTAAAGGAACATACTCTGCCATATATTTTAATAATTCATTTCTCTTTTCTTCTGAAACTTCCGAAAAATCTCTTTGCATAATTATTTTCCAGTATTCTTTTTGTAATTTTTGAACTTCCGTAACATTATTTCTGCTATTATTTCTTTTCATTTCATCAATTAGCTGTATTATTTGTTGATATAACTCGTTTATTCTATCTTCTTGTGTTTTTATTTGTATTCTCATATATACAAACCTCCCAATATCTTTAGTGTGATTTTTGTAAACTCTTTCTATATAATTAAATATCTCTAATATCAGTTTTCATAGTTCTTTTCTCAATTCAATCAAATTATACCATAACTTTTTATATTTGCAACCCCTCCAAATTACGCAATTACAAGACTTACAGCCGAAAAAGAGCATTAAATAAGTAAAGTTCTACTTTGATAATATTTTTAATTTTTTTGATAAAAATTTTTCTTTAAAATTGGCATTAAAATCTTGTGTCATCATTTCTATTTTTATCAGATTTTTCTTTTGATTTATCAGCATCTTTTTCATCATCAAAATCGTCTATAATTTCATTCTCGTCAATTTTAATATTAAGTTCCGCATTAAGTTGATTTAACTTCTCCATTTTTTCTTTTAGCTCTTGCTCTTGCGGAAATTCTTTTTGTACTTCAACTTTTGCAATTTCCATTTGCTGATTTAATGTATCTAGTTTATTTCTTTCTTCAGGTATTCTAGCTTCAATATTATCTAGTAAGTTGTTTATTCTTGTAATGTTTCCAAATGCATCTAATCCCAAATCTGTTGAATATGAATATCTATTTTTTAGTGTTATTCGTATATTTCTTGAAATTGAATCAAATGATACACTCATATTAAAGCCTCTGTATTCTCCAATATCTCGAACTTCCATACCTTTTAAATCTTGCAATACTGCAAGTAGCATTTTACCTGCTTTTTCCTTATCTGTGTACTCAACGCAGTTTATTGTCATTGGAGAAAATACATTTTCTTTATTATCAGAAGTTACAGTATTATCTCGTAGCTTTATTACATCTTCTTCCATTGCTGCAATTTTTGCATTTTGCATTTCTATTGCACTAGGGTAGAATTTTATTAGCTTGTCTTGAAGCTCATATTGTTGATTTAAGAAACTTTGCTTTAATAATGTAAGTTTATTTACATCTGCATCCAAATTCGTTTTTTCAAGTATTCTGCTGTCTCCTGTGGCTAATGCTTTTATCTCTCCATAAGATAATGCTTTCTCATCTATATCCTCCATTGAACGCATGGATGTTCTTGATGTCATTATTTGAGATATAAATTTTTGCTTTTGCTCTACTAATTGGTATAAATAGCTATCAAATGTACCTTCAGTTACATAGGTATAAACATTAACTTTTGAATTTTGATTTCCTTGTCTTATCATTCTACCATTTCTTTGCGTTAAATCGCTTGGTTTCCACGGACAATCTAAATGATGTAATGCAATAAGTTTATCCTGTACATTAGTTCCAGCTCCGCATTTTCTGTGTTGAGCCTATTAGAACTCTAACACTTCCATTTCGTACTTTGCTAAATAAATCTTTCTTTTTAGCCTCTGTATCTGCCTCGTGAATAAATTTTATCTCATCTTCTGGAATACCTTTCATAATTAATTTTTTCTTTAAATCATTATACACATCTGTAAATTGATAATCTTCTGAAAATAGCTCCTCTTTTGATTTTATTTGTTTTGGAGTTGATAAATCACAGAATACCAATTGTGTAAGTTTCTGCTCTTTTGTATCATTCCATATATCGTAAACATTTTTACAAGCTACATTTACTTTTGAATTTTCATCATCTGGTAGTAATGGATTTATAAGTCTTTGGTCTAAAGCTAATTTTCTACCTTCATTCGTTATTTTTAACATATTATCTTGTTTAGGATCTACTGCTCCATTTCTAATTGCCTCTGCTCTTTCTCCTAGCTTTGTTACCATATCTTTTTGCATTTCACTTGGTTTAGTTACAACATTATGGTTTTCTGCTTCAGGTCTTGGTAGATTTAATGTTTCTTGAGTTTGTATATCTGCAACTTCTTTAAACATACTCATTAATTCTGGTAAGTTATGAAATTTAGCAAATCTTGTCTTTGCTCTATATGTACCACCTTCTGGTGCAAGTTCTACCGCAGTAATCGTTTCTCCAAAGGTTGATGCCCATTTATCAAAATGGTCAAGATTTTCTTTTTTTAGTTCGTCATATTGTAAATACCTTTGCATAGTATATAATTCAGCCATTGTGTTTGATACTGGAGTTCCTGTTGCAAATACTGTACCTTTGTTTCCAGTTATTTCATCTAAATATCTACATTTCATAAATAAATCAGATGATTTTTGTGCCTCTGTTTGTGCTATTCCACCAACATTACGCATTTTAGTATATAAAAATAGGTTTTTATAACTATGTGCCTCGTCAACGAATAGCTTATCTACACCTAATTCTTCAAATGTTATAACATCATCTTTTCTACTTTGATTATTTAACTTTTCAAGTTTTGTTTCTAACTTCTTTCTAGTTATTTCAAGTTGTTTTATTGTATAACCATTTCCTTCATTGCTTCTCTTTTCATCATCTATGCTATTTATAATATCATTAATTTGACTTTGCAATAATTCTCTTTGTCTTTCTATTGACATAGGTATTCTTTCAAATTGGCTATGCCCAATAATAATTGCATCAAAATCTCCAGTTGCAATTCTACTACAAAACTTCTTTCTATTTTTGGTTTCAAAGTCTTTTTTAGTTGTAACTAAAATATTAGCACTTGGATACAATTGCAAGAATTCACTTGCAAATTGCTCTACAATATGATTTGGAACTGCAATTAATGGCTTATTACACAATCCTAATCTTTTACTTTCCATAGCACCAGCCACCATTTCAAAAGTTTTACCTGCTCCGTACTTCGTGGGCTAATAAAACATTATTTCCATATAAAATATGTGCAACAGCATTTAATTGATGTGTTCTTAATTTTATCTCTGGGTTCATACCAACAAAATTTAGATGACTACCATCAAAAGCACGAGGTACTATTGAATTAAATTTATCATTATAAAGTCTAGTTAGTTCTTCTCTACGAGCAGGATCTTTCCATATCCAATTTTGAAATTCTTGCTTTATTATTTCTTGTTTTGCATTAGCAATAGCAGACTCTTTTTTATTAAGAACCCTTGTCTTATTTCCATTTTCATCGAATACCGTATCATAGATTTTTACATCTTTTAAATTTAATGTATTTTCTATAATCTTATATGCGTTTATTCTATTAGTACCGAAGGTAGAATTTGCTTTAACATTACCACTATCACGATTTTTATTTGAGATGTACCATTCTCCAGTTTGCTCTGAATAATTAACATCAATTAAATCTCCTCTATAATAGCTTTCATAATACCATCTTGGGGTTTCTAATAATTCAAACATAAATTGTCTTACTATTTTAGGTGGTAACCAGGTAGAACCTAGCTTTACTCCAATTTCTGTTGCAGGTATATCTTTTGGAACAACTTCTTTTAAAGCATCTGCATTTACTTTAAATGATTCATCTTCTTCAGCAAGTGTTTTAGCTACTTCATATTTGTTTCTTACATTTCCGCTTAAATACTCATCAGCAGTTTGATATTCGTATTCTTGAGTTTCATTATTATTTGAAAAAGGTACTTTATATATCAATCCTTGTAAATCATTTATTATTTCTTCTTTAGGCTTACCTACTAGCTTTGCCATAAAGTTTAAATCAACTTTAGCTCTTTCTTGAAGCGAAACAATTAATGCCTCATTTGATGTATCAACTCTTTCAATTCTAATATTTGGTCTTATAGTTCTTTTAGTAAAAATATCTGCTTTTGATTTGAATTTTCCCTCACTATCTAATTTTTCAAGTGAACACAATAAAAAATAACTGCTATCATTTGAGAAAGCAGTTTCATTGGCTCTTGAATTTATAATTCCATAGTTTGCTGTAAATTTATCATATAAACTTGATAATTCTTGCTGGCACTTCTGTACCTCTTCATCTGAATGTTCATCTAATTGAAGGTCTATAAGCTCTCGTAATTTATCACGAATTGCAATCATTTGAATAATTCTATTTTTATTAGTTAGTGTAACATCTTGAAATGTCATTATTGAATTTTCTCTAAAATATAGTTCTCCATCTACTATTGTATATGAAAAGTTTTTAACACTTGGATCTGCAGGTATTGTTTTTATCTCATCATTTTCCAAATTATCATCTGATTGAATTTCATAGTCTGGAATACTTGCGTGAATATTTGATATTGCATATTGTAATTCATCTTCTAGATTTTGCTCTGGTATAGGACTACAAACTGAATCTAATCTTCCATATTGTGTTGTCTTCATTTCCATTTTACCCAATATCATTTCAGGGTGGTCAACAAAGTATTTGTTCATTGTTATACCATCTTCATTTTTATCAAGATATACCCAGTCTGGCATTATATCTCTCATTGACTCACGCTTTTGTAAAAATATAATATCAGATGTAGCTTTAGTGCCTGCACTTTTTGTAAAGGTATCATTTGGTAATCTTATTGCACCTAGTAAATCTGCTCTTTGTGCTATATATTTTCTAACTGCTGAATTTTCTTTATCAAGCGTTCCTTTACTTGTTATAAATGCAATAACACCACCGTGGTCGTACTTTATCTAATGTTTTAGCAAAGAAATAATCATGTATCAAGAAATTATTTTTATCATATCTTGGATCACTTAATTTAAAGTTATTAAATGGTATGTTTCCTATTGCTACATCAAAGAAACTATCTTGCAAATTTGTTTTTTCATAGCCTTTTACTTGAATATTAGCATTTTGGTAAAGTTGTTTAGCTATTCGCCCTGATATACTATCAAGTTCAACTCCATATAGTTTAGATTTTTCTAATTCTTGAGGTATCATTCCAAAGAAATTTCCTACACCGCAACTTGGCTCTAAAACATTTCCTTGTTCAAAGCCCATATTTTGTATTGCTTTATATATTGAATTTATTACTATTGGTGGAGTATAAAATGCTGTTAAAACTGACTCTTTTGCATTATTGTATTCTTCTTCCGTTAGTAACTCTTTAAGTTCTTTATACTCATTTGTCCATTTACTTTCATCAAAAGCATCTGCTAAACCTCCCCAACCAACATATTTCGACAAAATTTCTTGTTCTTCTTTTGTAGCTAATCTATTTTCATTTTCAATTTTCTTTAATGTTTTTATTGCTTCAACATTGTTTCTGTATCTTTCTCTAGGAGTTCCTGCACCTATTTCTTTATCAGTAATATGATAATTTATTTTTTCTTGATTGATATTATTCTCTGTTGATATTTCGTTATCTTGATAATACTTATATCTATCTAATGGAGCTCCATTTTCTTCTCTTGCTTTAAATAGATTATTTATATTTTGAGCAGTTTGTATAAACTCTTGTGCTTCTGGTGTAGTTAAGTCAATGACATTAATTTGCTTATTTTCCTCTATATCTAAAGCATTATAGTATCTGTTAAATGAATTAATATACTTTTCAAGTTGTATTTCCAATTCATCTCCAGCCATTGCTAGCTTAACACTATTTAAGTATTCAATTTCTTGTAAAATATCTTCTTTGCTTTCGAGTAATTTTAAAGTATCTTCAATTCTTTCTTCTTTTGTTTTTACTTCAGCAACATCTTCATATTCTTCTTGCTCATCTCTTAATTCGCCCCAATCAAAAATGTTGTTATCTATGCAAAAATCAACATATTCTTCAGCAAAATTTCTTTTTTGATTTTTAATATAATCTTTGTATCCTTTTTGTTCTTCTTCATTAAAAAATCTACCTTCATTTATTATCTCGATATTTCTTTTTGCAAGATTATTCCATTTTAAAAGTGTTTTGTTTTCTCCTTTAGTTACACTTATACCTTTGCTACTAAAATCAATCCAACCATTTTCTGATGAATAACCGCCATCTCCGTATTCTCTTTTTAGAAAGTCTGAAGGCTTTTCATTATTGTATGGATTAGTTAAATGATCATATATTCTAAATTTACTTTCCTCAACAACTCCTCCATAAATAAGGATATTATCAATTTGCTCTTGTGATAATATTAAAGGTTTGTCTTCAAATTCCGTATTTTGAGCATAAAAATTAGCAGGAGTAATTTCTACTTCTGCTATATTCTCATCAATATTAGGTTCTGTTTCTTCAAGAATATCAATATTTTCTCGTTGTTTTTCTTCAGTAATATTATTTTCAAAAAGGTTTAATTGTAAATTAGTTCCTGATAAACCATTTCCTCCGCTTGAGCTTTGAAGTTGTTCATGCTCTGTACCCAAAGCATTTGATTTTCTTCCTTCATCTTCTCGTCCACCTTGTTCTGTTTGGCTAGTTGCTCTATTATCTGTTTTACTCTCGTAGTTGCTGTCTGTTCTATCTCTTGAAGGTGGCTCGCTAATGTGTTCATCATTATTAGCTCTGACCATGTTCCTCTCCTGTGTTCCTTCAAAAATTTCAGTCTGGCTCTGCCATACATCCCTAGTGGTTTCTTCTCTTGATTCTCCACTATTATATCTGGTATTAGGTAATCTCCCTCTCTGTGATATGTTATTGCCATAATCATCACTCCTCTCTGATTTGTTTTCATTATAATAATTATTATTTTTTCTATCAAATGTGTAATTTTTATTTTTAGAGTTTTTTGTTAATATTCTATTTGTATCGTAGATTTCTCTTAATCCATTTTCCGCTATGTCACTTGTTGCCATACCTAACTTTGTAATAGTTTGAATAGTATTAAAATTAGTTATTTCTCTAAAATCATTTTCAGAAAAATAATCTTCAGGAGTAAGTCCACATCTTTTCATCATCATATAAGCGACAGAGTTCGACATTATTCTTCTAAAATAATAACTTAATGTATCTTCATCTAAATCTTCCAATAAGCTATTATCTGTAACTCTGTTTAATTCTGTGAAATAGTCTTGAAAATTGTCTTCTACCATATTGTAACTTGCAGAGATAATAGCTTCACTTAAATTACTTTTCATTTCAAGATTGCCATAGGTATTTTCTAAATCTTCAATAATTTCTTCATCAAATCTATGATTTACTTGCCATATAGATACTTTTCTACCGAATTTATCATAAGTATCAGAAATATCAAAAACGTGTTTTAACTTTGTATTTATTCCGTCATTTTCTATTAGAGCAACACCTTTGGTATCTTTTTTTATCCATCTATGTAACTTTCTATTCCATTGTTCTATTTCAGCTAGATAAGTTGCATCTGGTTTTTGTGCATAAATTAAAACCTGCTCTGTAAATGAAAATTTATAGTTGTTTGAGCAAGTATCAAGAAACTTTAACCACTCGGACGGATTCTTTGTAATTATAGATATTTCTTCTCCAAATAATTCCTGTGTTTTTAATAGTTTGTTTGCCATTTACAAATTCTCCTTCCATTATTCTTTTTGTATATCTAATAGATAGCTTACAAGTCCATTGGTTCGTATGCTATTTCGTAGCTCTATAATGTTTAAAACATCTCTTAATTGTAATTCTGGGAGTTTTACCAAATCTTCAATTTTTAAATTTAAAATATCTTTATCGTTCTCTATTCCAAGCATTTTTAACTTTTCAAAAGTTTTCATTTTATAATTTGTTTTTTTCCTTGACATTGTTCCTCCTTCCTCGTTATAACGTAAAAAAGAGAAGTTAATCTTTTATTAAAAATCAACTTCTCTCTTTATTCCTTTATTTTTATAAAATTTTTATTTAATTAAATATGCAGCATAAAGTGGTACTGACTTTATTCCGTTTTCAAATCCAAAATTCTTTCCTGATACTCGGATTGAATATTTTGGATTGTATTTTTTGACATAAGCATTTAAACTTTTTGATTGTGTATTATCACTTGCTTTTACTTCAATTGGTATAATACCATCCTCATTATATATAATAAAATCAATTTCTGAATTACTTGCTGTTGCCCAATAATATAATGCAACATTATTAAATATCAATTGATTTGCGACATAATTTTCAGCAATATCGCCTTTATATATAAATGGTTTATCTAAGTATATTTCATTTGTATTTATTTTCAACATTGTATTAAGTATGCCAATATCTCCCATATATATTTTGAATACATCTTCATTTTTAAATGCCTCTGGTGGTATATTTATGCTATTTAGCAAATTACACTTATATATCATATTGCTTGATAACAACCATTCTAGTGAACTTTCATAATCACGCTTTCTTGCATTTTTTTCAATTTTTGTATATTGAAACTTATTTGATTTATTTCCAATTTGCACAGGGATTGATTTATAAATTGCTTCATTTTTCGCGGCTTCAAATTTATTATCTACATACTTATTCATATCATTTATATATGACAATATAATATCTTCAATTGTTTTCCTATTAATTTGTAAAATGTCCATACCATTTGAAGCAAATTCGTTAACAACTTCTGGTAATCCTCCAACGCATAAATATTTTCTGTAGAAATCTTTTAATTTTTCGTGCATTACATTATCCATTGGCTTATTTTGATCATAACATTCCTTTATATATTTAGTTAGGTAATCTCCAGAATTTTGTGTTAATAAAAATTCTTCAAAGTCCATTGGATACATATGAAGTAGCTCTACTTTACCAACTGGGAACGAACTATGAAATCTTTTTAGTTTAACACCTAAAAGACTTCCTGCACAAATTACTTTAAATGGCTTTTCTGACTCACAATACCATTTTAGTGCTGAAATAAGTTCTTCACTTTCTTGAATTTCATCAAAAAATATTATGGTATTTTCTAGATTTGGATTTATATTTAAATTAGCACATAGTCTTATATACTTTTCTTCAGATGATATGTTTTGTTTATAAAGCTCTGTAATTTCAGGATGATCTAACAAGTTTATTGGAACATAATTTTCAAATTCATTTTTACAAAATTCTTCTATTATGTATGTTTTTCCAACCTGTCTTGCTCCAATAACCATTAAAGCTTTTTTCATTCCCCTATCTTTCCAATCAACTAAATCTTTATATATTTTTCTTTTCATTTGCTCGCCTCCTTACTTATTGTAGTATAAATTAAATGTTCTGTCAACATAGTTTCACATTTTTCAAGGCACTTTTAGTATAGACTTTCACATTTTTTGAGGCACTTTTAGTGTATAATTTCACATTTGAAATATTTTTAACAATTTTTTTAAATAATTACATTCACAAAAATCGAGGGACTTTTTACATTAAGTTTCACATTCTTTATAAATTTATTGACTTTCGCAAGGAATTTTTATTAATATTCCTCCCAAAAGTCAATAAATAATTGCTATTTTTTATTTTTGCATATTTTCACCCCGAATATTATTACCTACTTGCATATTTTTCCCTCGAATGTACTTTTTATTTATTATCTTTTTTCTTGAAAATTTTAATAAATACCCAAGCTATACCTAGGAAAGCTAAAAGCATTACTCCTAGAGCTAATCTTACTGCTGAATTATCTCCAGTTTTTGGAGTTTCAATTTTCTTATTTTCAAAATCAAATGTAATTGTATCATCTGTTTCAGTCATTTGTGTGTCATCAACAAAAATCCCCTTATCATTTATTTCAACTTTAGCTATTTTATCTGATAGTTCATATCCTTTAGGAGCTGATACTTCCTTAATGTAGTATGTACCATATCTTAAATCCTTAAATTCTACAAATCCATCATCTTTATTAGATTTTATTTCTTGAATTAGGTCTTTGCATTCAGCATCTTTGTATATTCCAAATACAAATTTTTCTTTAATAATTTCTTTAGTTTCATTATCAACTTTTTGTACTTTAACATTCTTTAGTATTGGAGCATCTTTCATTTCGATTTTTTGAGTTTCTTTATCTTTTGAAACTTCAAATGTAATACTTTCAGCTTGTTTATATCCATAAGGGCAAGTTGTTTCTGTTAAAGTATATTTCTTACCTTCTTCAAGTCCAGTAACCTTATGAGCCTCTTTAGTAGATACCCAACTATCAATTACTTTACCATTTTCGTCAGTAACAGTTAGTTCTGCTCCTTCTAATTCTTCGCCTGTTGTAATGTCAGTTTTAGAAATTTCTACAACTTTGTCAATCATTGTAACCTTTTGAACTTTGCCTGTATTTTCAACTTTAAACTCAATATCAGTTGATTTTACATATCCTATTGGAGCTAAATCTTCTCTCAAAGTATATGTTTTTCCAACTTTTAAACCTTCAATTTTATGTGTTTTTGATGTTGATGTCCACTCATCAATTACTTTATTATTTTCATCAATTACAGATAGTTTAGCACCTTCAAGCTCTTTATCTCCTGTAATATCTGTTTTAGAAACTTCTACTAAAGTTGTTTCATTTTTTACTTCTTTTGTTACTGAATATACTTTTGTAACATCATCTTTCTTTTCTAATTTTGCTTCATATTTTGTATTGTCTAATGCAAGTCCATCAAGTGTTTGAACTTCTTGTAATTCATATACACCCATTGGCAATTTAGATATTTCAAGTTTACCATCTATTGTTAGGTTATAAGTACCAATTTCCTTACCTTTTTCATATATTTTAGAGCCATCTGCCATATCTATAATATCTTCTTTAGCATATAGTTTAAATTTAATATTGCTCAAATCAGATATATCAACTAAACTTGTATCTACACCATCTTTAAGTGAAACTTTCTTATCTAGTTTAATTGTTCCTGTTGGTTGTTCATTCTTTATTGTTACAGAAATGTATGGATCTAATTCTTTATCAAATTCTAATGTTTTATTTGATAAACTAATTTCAAATATAACAGGCTCTTCCAATTTCAAGTAACCTTTTGGAAGTTTAACTTCATCAACTTTATATGTTCCTGCTGGAAGTTTATCTTCTGTATAAGCTGTTCCAGTTTTATCTGTTGTCCAAGTATCAACTTTAATGTTTCCTACTTTGCAACTTACTTTTTCGTATTCTCCAATTTGCTCATTTAATTTGTATAAGCTAAATGATGTATTAGATAAAGTAACTATCTTACCTGTTTTCTTATCTTGTTTTATCATTTTAATGTAAGATTCAAAAGGTAAATCATTTTCAACAAATTCTTTTATAACTCCATCAGAGTTTTTGTTTATATTAACATAGAAATCTTCTACTGTCTCAATTTTATCACTTGGAGTGTTTGTTTCTCTAACTTGATATTCTCCATAAGCTAATAAATTTGAAACTCCGTGACCATTCTCATTTGTTGTAAATACTGAATATTCGTCATCAGCAAATTCGCTTAAATGTTTTTGTGCTTCTTCAAAACTTCCATAATGCTCTACATATTTTGAAAGTATAGCAGTAAATTCTGTATTTGCTATTTTATCAGCAGTTGTATTGTTGTTTGAAGAAATTTTTATTACTTCAAATTTTGCTCTTTTAACATCTTCTTCTGCTACTTTCTTTAGTGCTATAACAGATGTGTTCATGTCTTTATATTCTAAATTAAAGTCATATACATTTTTATCATCTGTATATCCATTTGGAGTTGTTGTTTCTTTAGCATAGTAACTACCCATAGGTAATCCTTTGATTGTATTTCCATTAGCTGTAATATTAGCTAAAGTTGTATCTGCAGTAATTGTTATTGTTGCATTTCCTGCTTCGTTAAATTTGTATTCTGCAATTTTATCATTTGCTGAAAAATATTTAATTGTTTTAGCAACATTATATATATCATTTTTTGCATATAGAGTATAAACTGCTCCATTTAATGTTGCATCTCCATGATGTACTGTTCCATTTATTCTTTTGCTATTTCCAGTATATTTATCTGTTTTAGAGAATGTAATTTCTCCTGTTGGCTCTGTATTTTTAATAGCTTGAGTTGTTGTTTGGTTAGCTTTAATTTCAACTTTGTAAGTTTCTGTATTTATTACATAACCAGTTGGAGCTGATACTTCTTTAACATAGTATGTTCCTTTTTGTAATTTATCAATTGTAATTTTTCCGTCTTTAACTTCAACATTATTGTTATAATTATTGCCTGAAATATTAAATACTGAACCATCAATTAAATCATTATTTGTATTTTCTTTTGATAGTTCTAATCTTCCATATAATTCAATGTTTAATGAAAAATTTAATGCAACTGGGTCGTCGTAATTTAATGCATATAATTGATTTTGAATACCATCTTCAAATTCAAAAAATACATTTGTATCAAGGTCTTCTGTTCCTTCTTTAATTAAGCCCCATTCCTTAAATGTTGTGTCTGATATTCTACTTTTTTCAATATTAACATTTTCATCAACTGAAATTGTCATTGTATTCTCGCCTTTGTTATGTATAAATCTTATTCCATCTTTATTTGCATTAATAGAATTATATTTTGCAAGCTCTCCATTTGTATCTTGTAAAACTTTAGTTTCTCCAGCTTTAATGTCAATTGTTGTGTTATTAAAACTTGGTTTTCTTTCTATTGCAACCATTTTATTATTTACATCAGCTTTGAAGCTCTCATATTGTGCTTGAACTCCTGCATCTAGGAATGTAGCATTTGAATTATCGATAACTTCCCAAATGTATTGTTGCGTAAATACATTGTCTAACATTACTGACCTTTTTGCTCCTGATACAGTATCATCTCCTACAACATAATCTCCATATTTCTGATACCAACCGAAATAAGCTATTTTACAAGCCTTTTTCATAGTTGGATCAGTTACAGTGTAAAAAGAGCCATTATAATCAACATTCGAATAGAAGCCTGTGCCATGTTCAGCACAGAAAACTGTTTTTTCTTCTCCAGTTGCTGCGTTTCTTAATTTCCTTAAATAAACTCCATAAGGTTTGTCCTCATTTTCTGTTGTTTTTATATTTGATTCATATTGCTGACCTACCCATGTTCCTGTTCCAGATATTGCAAAAACTGGTTGAACTACGCCTAGTAAAATGAATGCTATCATCAGTACAGATATTAATTTTTTAAATTTTAACATTATAAATTCTCCTTCCTTTTAGTTGAAAAAAGAACAAGCTCAAATTGCTTGCTCTTAAAAAATATATTTTATTTTAATATTCATAGAAAAAATCAATAGTCCACTTACCACAAATGCATTGATATATTTCATATCTGTTTGGACAATTTTTATTAAATGTATCATCATCAATTTCAAAATCCTCCCATTTTTTACTCCAGTTAGCATATGTTGAATTATAATAGTTTATAGCCTCTTGCCTTGTATTAAACCACTTACCAATATTACCTGTTTCAATTAAATGTTGATTTCCACTACATTGAATTTGTTTTGGTTCTTCTTGCTTTGGAGTGGTTTGTTGCTGTACTGGTGTTTCAGTTTGTTTATTTTTTTGTGTTACTGGTGTTGTTTGTGTTTGAGTTTGACCATTAGATTGTGTTGTCTTTGGTGTTTCTTCTTTTGCTTGTGTACTTTTCGTTGTAGTTTTAGTTTCTACTGCTTTTGTATTTTGATTGACTGCTTTTGTTTCTTTACTTTGTATCATACTTTGAGTATTTTGTTGTATTTCTTTTGCTGTTGTTTCCGCTTCTGGTTGGCTAATTTGATTGCTATTATTTTCTGCATTATCCTGCTGATTTTCTATCTGCTCTTGAACATTATTGCTAACCTCTTCGGTATTATTATCTATTATCTCATTCCCATTATCTGTTTCTTTGTTATTTTCTAATTGACTAACTTCACTCTGTGAAATTGATGTCTTTGTATTATTAAATAAATCCTTTGTTATTACTATATAAATAAATATAGCTCCAATAATTAAAATCACTATAATTGCAGTTAATATTATAATTAATTTTTTATTTTTAAATAACTTATCCATACATATCAACCCCTTATAGTGTAATTATAAAACTCTTTTAAGTATTTGAGAATAGTGTAAATTTAAAATTTATAGAATTTGATATTCTAATACTTAAATATAATAATTTATTATATATTCTCTTTTTAGCTAGTAATATTATTAGCTAGTAATAATAAATAGGGATTGTAAGGGAAAGAATAAATGTAACACATATACTTTTATCTTGCATCTCTATTCTTGTTGTGCCATTTGCGATAATAATTTTCTAATAAATCCTGTATGACATTTCTTATTTCTTCATTCGTATAATCCTTAGGAAAGTATTGCCTTATCTCTCTGTATTTAATGTTTTGGTTTTCTAATTGATTTGGTTTTAGCTCTCCTAAAGTTTTTTCTATTAATTCTTCTGTTAGCTCTCCTCTTGAGTCTAATGTTCTTAATGCTTTTGCTTGACTAACCGAAGGACTTATTTCGTTGTATTCCATTGATACATTTATAAGATTTTGGTTTTCTTCAGTTATATATGATAACTCTACTGCTTGAGTAAATCCTAAAGAAATATCATCTACTTTTTGTAATAGTTCTGGTATTAAGTATGTTAATCTTATATATCTTCTTAATTGCTCTCTACTTATTCCATATTCATTAGCAACTACATCTCTAGTTTTTAGATTTTCCAACTTGTGCTCATTTTGTGCACAAGTTTCATCTTCATCTATATCAGTTCTTTTCCCTTGATGTTTCATAGCCTCTAACTTCATTCTATAAGCAAATGCTTTTTCTGAAGGTAATACTTGTTCTCTTTGTATATTAGAATCTACCATTAATATAGTAGCTTCATCATCTGTTAAATTTCTAACTATTGCTTTTATATCTTTTTTACCCGCAAGCATAGAAGCATATTTTCTTCTATGTCCGCTTATCATTTCATAACTACCATCATCTTTTTGTCGTACTATAACAGGATGTACTACATCTTCATTCTTAATACTATTTACCATTTCTTCCATTTTCTCATCTCGTTCTACTCTGAATGGATGATTTGGAAAGTCTTTTATTTTATCTATTGGTATTAATTGTATCTTTTCTGCTTTTTCATCATCACGCTCTTCCTGTGTAGTAAATATACTATCGTATGATGGCAGATTTAGTTTTAGATTTTCTTTGCTCATCTTCTAATACCTCCTTTGCAAAATTGTTATAACTTAATGCTACTGTGCCGTTCTTATCATATTCAAATACACTTTGACCTTTAAGACTAGCCTCAGCAGTTTTAATAGCTAAAGGTATTTCGGTATCATATATTTTTATCTTACCTCCATAAGCATTTTCTAACTCATCTTTTATTACTTTAGATAAATTAGTTCTTTTATCTACAAGTGTTACAAGTATTCCCTTGATACTTAAATCTGGATTTATTGTTTTATTTACTTTTCTTATAGTATCAAATAAATATGTCATACCTTTAACTGCAAGATATTGTGATTGAACTGGTATTATTATTTCATCACTACAAGCTAGAGCATTTATTGTAATCATTCCTAAACTTGGCATACAATCTATTAACACATAATCGTACTTATCTTTTAACTTAGATAAAGCATTTTTCATTACATATTCTCTGCTCATAGTATTATTTAATGAAAGTTCTATTGCTGACAAACCAATATCTGAAGGTATTAAATCAACATTTTCATTGCTATGCAAAACTGTGTTTTCAGAATTTACATCTACATCTGCAATTTCTGCTTCCATTAAATATGCAAGAGATGTATCAAAATCATTTTCATTAAATCCCATACAGGTTGTTAAATTACCTTGTGGGTCTGCATCTACTAACAAAACCTTTTTTCCTTGTTTTGCAAGTGCTACACCTAAAGAAAGAGTAGTAGTTGTTTTTCCAACTCCACCCTTTTGATTCGCTATTGCTATTACTTTACACATCAACATCACTCCAATCTTTGAGTATGTTTCCTTTACCTATAACAGAACGATATAGCTTATCTAATAAGAAATCATCTATTATATCATAAGTCTTTTCCGTTAAATGTAATTGATTGATTATATCTTTTCTTGGCATATCAAAGAAGTATCTTAATCTAATATAGGACAATAATTTATATGCGTTAGTTTTTGTTAAATCTTGCATAAAACTACTAATCATTTTAAATTGATACTTTAATTCGTTCAGCTCTTTATCTCTTTTCATTTCACTTAATACATATTCGTCTACATTTTCATATTGTTCCATTTCTTCAAGTTTATCGTGTTCAAATAATGCATATTTTGCTCTAGCAATTCTCTCAACTTTTACATTTCGTTCTTCTATCATTGCTCTTAATCCTGGATAAACAATTAAAGCATTTCTTAAATACTTTATTGTTTCCTCTTTGGACATTTTGTAAGTAATTAAATCGTTTTTTCTCATAGTCCATCCTCCAGACTACCATCTAACAAGAAATGGATCATATTTAATTGCTAATAGTGAATGTTGTTTATCTTTTAAAAATTTACCAATTTCTTTATTTAGCTCTTTTATAAATTCTGCATAATAGTCAACATCTTCAAAATTAGTAATTTTTAAAATAGTCTTTTCTTTTGCCTCTCTTGCAATCATTATTAAATCGCCTCTATGCAATTTAGATAATTCTTCATCACTATATTTAATCTCATTCATAAATTGAGGGATTTGAAAATCAATTAGTTGCATAACAAGAATAGGTATGGGCTCTTTTACTATATGAACATACTTATCTTTCATCTCTCGTAGAGAGTATTTAAAATCACATAGTCTATCAATTTCCAATTCATCAAATTTTTCAGTATCAATCTTATCCATACGAATGATTGCTCTCCACAATCTTCTAGTAACATCATCAAATGTTTTATATTTTCTAAAACACGCATTGATAATTTCTTTTATATTATCTAGTGTTGGTTTTCTTAATGCAGGAATAGTACATTTATATAACTGTTCCTCTCCTGCAATTTCATTTATAATTGCTTTTAATTGATTATTTTTTTCATTCATTTTTTTGCCTTCTTTCTTTTTTAGAGAAGGCAGGAATCTTCGTAACATTATTCGTTTATATTTAATTTTGGACAAAAAAATAGAACCTTCAACTTGGCTCTTAATAAGAATTTATATAATTTTGGATTAATTCTGGGCAACAATACTTTGATTTTGTGCAATGTTGGTAAAAATAAAATAGAGGGATTTACCCCCTATTTACTATTACTAGAATTATCAATAATTCGTTTTAAATATGAAATTGAAGCTTTAACATGTAACAAAATAAATTCATCAATAATTGTAAATTGATTATTATTTAAGTCATTATCAACAATATCTAATAAATACTTTTCAGTTTCTAAAAAGTCATCTAACATAAATACCACTACTTTCTATTCTTCAAATTGCTTATTATATTTTATTCTATTGATGTTACTTTTAACAGAAGCCCAAACATCAATAAAATCATCCTTAAAACCACCAGAAAAAATTAGATTTTTATAAGCTAAATCAAAAACAAAATCAATAACAGAAAATTGATATAAATCAAATTCTTCAATATCTAACAAATAAGGATTTTTTTTCATAAAAACACCTACTTCCATTTAATTTTATTATTACATACAAAATAAGCATAAACAACTTGCCTAATTAAACTATCAACTGGCTTTTTATAAAAATGTAATTTATGCCCACCTTCAAACATATTTTTAATCTTTTCTTTATATGCCCTACTTAAATCCTTTATTGGAAATCCATATTGTACCGCATAAAGAATAGCTAAAAGCGTTTTATCATTATAGTCACTAAAACTATATAAATAATTATTTAAATATATATCTGGAAAGATTCCATCATAAGCAAAATATTTTATATCACTAATAGGGTAATCATCAAATTCGCGAGACACCTCTACCCTAGTCAACTCATAATTGACATCAAGTCCACTTTCCTTCTTTTTGTTATATATCTTGAATCTATTATCACCTTTTCCACAGACAATTGTTTTATTATCAAAGCCATAACTCATTGTAAAAATCCTTTTTTTGTTGCTTTCATTTATAATTAAATCAAGAATATTAACTTTTACATCAAGAGCTAAGTCAAAGCTTTTTATAAACCATTTACCGCTTAAAGATAATAAATATTGTATAATTTTATGGTCGCGAACCTTGTTAGGATTAAATTCAATAGTGAAATTATATTCAGCGTTTTCAAAAAAAGAGCGTCTTTCGTTATTATGAGCAAAACCAAACCAAAAGCTTACACCTTCCGCTAATTCAATATCATAGTTATAAAAGAATTGTTTTGTTTGCCCAGTTGTCCAATATTTTTTTACAAAATCCTTCCAACAAGTCTTAAATCTGTATTCTATTTCAGTAAAAGTAGAATAAGTTAAATAAGTTTTGAGTCTTAACATATCTATTGAATAGATAATATTTTGACTTTCCTCTTTTTTAAAATACATTTTTTTTCTTTTACCCCTTTTTTCTTTTTATTATGGTTTACATATATCAGTTTACATGTAAATTATGGGGCTAGTTATCCACACTTTCCACAGAGTGCTGAAACTATTGGTATATTCAATAAAACTTGCGTTTTTTGAGTTATCCACATGTAATATAATGCAAGAAACCCCGCTTGTTAGATACGCGGGGTTTCTTTTTATGTAAAATCCATATATTCTTGTTTGCAATTATGATTATATGCAATTGCAATTTCAGTTGTAAAGGTAGCCTCCGGTTGCGTGCAAGCACGCAAACCTTGACAACTGAAATTGAATTGCTTTTTTATTTCACTAAGCAAACCAAGAATATCTATAATATATGCTGCACCTAGCCGTGAGAACTTAGAAAGACAATTGTTAAGCAAATCATGATAGATGACTTCACTAACATAATTGCGACAAAAATCTTTTTTATAGATTTTGGCTGGAAACAACATTACCCCATCTAATAAAATTGGTTTAGAATTTTTATTCTTAAATCTATATAATAAATTAGTAATATACTTTATAGAATAACCTTTTTTATACATTTTAATAATTTCGTCATCTGTTAAATCAATCATCTTTTTTTCCTACCTTTTTCAATTAAATAAGTAGTATTATTTACTATATCTTGTTTATTCTCTTTAAATCCACTTTTACTTAAATTCTCTATAACTCTATATGTATCATAAGCATTTCTTAATTTTTCATTATGAACATAAAAATACATACCACGATTTTTAAATTCAACAACATTTCCTTCACTATCAAGAATTGGCTCAACACGCTTTACTATTGTAAGGCACCCGAAGAGCGTAGTACACCTACGCACTTCGGTCGCCTGTGAACGTATTGCCTTTGCTAATAAATAGAAATTTTGAGAAGTACCACAAATAATACGTCTATTTTTTCTATTTTGTGTAATAACTCCAAGCATTTCAGGTGGAAAGTTTTTACTATCATTTGAGCTAAACCAATTCTGCAGTTCGTCCATACCAACAATAACACCTAGTTTGTCGTTTTTATAGTCCATAAGCATACGCCAATCTCTTAATTCAGCATTTTGGCTTAAAAGTCCAAAATTGGTAGTACATAAGGCTTTAGGGTACTCTTTTTGCATACGCATAATAAACTCAACCATTGACATAGTTTTACCACTTCCTTGCCTACCTTCAAAAATTATTAAACCTTGGTACCTAAAGAAATCAGGCTCTTTATTGAACATATCTGTTACAAACTGATGTGGTAATTCAACTAAAATACGCCTAAAAAATCCACTCTTTTTAACTACAATATGCTCACCTTTTTTGAAACGCTTACCCTGTTTAAATCCAATACAAACATGAATAACGCAAAGTAAAGTAAATAATGCTATAACAGCCAAAATAAAATAGAAAGGAATTTTTATAATTTGAATTATAATCTTTAACATATTCCAAGCAACAGACCAAACCATTATTTAAACTCCCTCCTAATTTTAATATTCTCTTTTGTAATTTTTTCAAGTTCTTTCGAATAATTCTCATATAATGTATCAATATCTTTGTTAATTTCCAAACAAAGATAATATAAATAAGCAAAGCCTACACACTCAATAATAAACAAAATAATAAGAATAGCAGTCATATTATTTACGTCCTTTTAGAGTTTTTATAGGTTCTTGAGCATATTTTAAAAAGCCTATGCCTTCAAAACGAGAATCATGTTTAAATTTATAATACATAAATGTAAGCTCAATATATAGTAAATATATTGTGCCTAAAAAAGTAATAATATCTAATAAATGTTTTGCCATTTATAACTCCCCTTTCTATAATACAGGTATCATAGCCCATATAGTTTTAATAAGAGCAACAATCGCTCTAAATCCAAATATACTAATAACAATAGTAATTAAAGGCATAATTTGTGACCATGGAAATAAATAAGCAATAGCTCTAATAAAACCAGTAACAACAGGAATATGAGACCCTAGATTTATAACAAAATTTAAAGGCGTTAAAGGCAATAAAACAACATCTAATACAATTTTTAAAAGACCAAGAATAGCATCTATAATCATACTTTAACACCTACCTTTTTTGTGAAATTTGTTTCTTTTCTAAGCTTGAACGTCTACCAAAACCAAAACGAGCAAATCCTTTTATATCGCCAATTTCCTGCGGTAAATCATTTATAGCACCACCAGTACCATTGATAATGTCAGCCAATTTAATATAAATACGCCAAGCAAAGAAAATATAAATAAATGCACTAATAATCATATCACCATATGCTTTATAAGGAGTATACCAGTTTAAATCCAAAATAGTAACTTGACCATTATACCAATTGTTTTGAGGCAAATCTAAGGTCATAACAGGAAGATTTTCATTGTTATTAAGCATATTTTGAATATCTGTGATGCCATCGTTTAAACTAGATACAAAACCAAATTTACTAGTAACAGCATTAACTAAATTGTCGATACTTTCTTGTTTAGGTACAAAAACAAATTCAAGAACACTTTGAATAGCCTGTCCAATAGAAGAAACAATACTACCAATAGCATCACAAACAGCTTGAAATCCAGAAGCAACAGCATCTCCCAATTGTTTAAGAAAAAAATTATCACTAAAAGGATTTAAAACATCTAAAATACTAGTAAAAAAACCAACAATAGTTTTCCATATACTTTCTATACCTCGACCTATTTGGTCAAAAATAGAACCACCACCAAGCATTTGACTAGAATATTCATCAACAAAATCTTGTTGACTACCTTCATTGTTTTCAATATAAAGAGTAACAAATTGCTCTAATGTACCACCAGCATTTAAGAAGCTCTCAACACGCTCCTTAAGAAGCTTATCGCTTTCCTTATCGCTATTATAGAGACTAACAAGCTCACTACTAATGGAAGAATTCCCAGAATCTCCGCCATTGTTTTCTCCGTTTCCGCCTGCTCCACTATCGGAACCAGTGTTAGTTCCTGTGCCTGTTCCTGTGGAGCTCCCTGAAAAACCAATTCGCCATTATGATTATATAAATCAGCATTAGAATAAATAATCCAAGATGGAGTATAACCACCAGAACCACCTCTTTGAAAAGTGAAACTAGAATAATCATCATTAGATAAGCCACTTAAAGTAAAACGAATAAAATCACCAGACCAACAATCATATTGACCTTGAACATCAGAATTGTTAGTAAAAATCATAATGAATTGGTCAGTATTTGAACTACTTCCACGCATAATATAAATTATATTTTTTTCAGATGAAATATTTAAAGAATTTATATACTTACTAGAAAAAACATAATTATTATTATTATAAGAAAAATCAATATTACTAAAAGCAAAAACATTACTTCCAAAGCCTAAAATAACAGCAAATATAGTTAATATAATTAGTATTTTATTTTTTAAAATATTTTTCATTTGTAAAAACTCCTTTTTATAAAAAATAGGGCTTGTAAATGCCAAGCCCTTGCTTTATTAAGCAGAATGTAATATACTTTGTACGAATGCAATACCTTTTCTCAACGCTATGAATGTAATCATAACAGGTATACAAACAGGTAATAAACCAACTATTTCGTTTAATACGCCGTTAAGCATATCGCCAGTTATTACAGAGCTTAACATTGTAGTAGTTGCAGTAGTTTCACCCATAATACAACACACTCCTTTTCTTTAGTATTTCTAGCTTAACTCCTAAGCAGAGTGTAAGATAGATTGAACGAAAGCTATACCTTTTCTAAGTGCAATAAATGTTATTAAAACAGGTATACAAACAGGTAATAGACCAACAACTTCATCTAAAACACCTGAAAGCATTTCATTTGTAACTATTGTATTTAACATAAAACAACACTCCCTTCATCTTTAGTATTACCAAAATACAAATTAACAAAAGATAAATAACTTGCGATAAATTCTTATCAGAACTTGAATATCATATCAAAGAATCTATAAGCATATTTTAATATGATAACCAAAGTAAAGAATATAAGGAAGCACACAACAACGCCTAAGTCATTATGTATCATTTGTAACAATTCAACCTCAGTCATTTTTGCACACTTCCCTTCTTATCTTTTGTAAGTGGCAAGATATACTTTACAGGGTATATACCTAAACAAGCCACTATATATATTAAAAATTCCAGAGGACAAATTATGGAATTTTAATACCTTATTCAGTAACTTTAGAAAAATCAATTATTTCTAAACCACAACCTTTGTCATAAATTGAAACTTCAAAATTTAAAACAATATCATCATAAGGTTCACAATCTTTTAACCTATTAAATAAAAGCGTTTTAACAATATCAATTTTAAATTTGCGCTCTTTAATATCACCATTATCTAAGCGTTCATCTACTTGTAAGATATAAGCAGCAGGGTAATCAACAGTTTTATCATTAACTAAAAAGCTACCTGCCTCACGCCTTTTTATACTCTTAAAAACAAATTCTCCTGAACAAATCATCTTATTTACTCCTTTATACATAATTTATTGATTATTAATCTTATGTAAGTCCCCTACACCATAGCAATTACTTAGAAAATGGGGAGATTTTAAAAGTAATTGCTATTGATAAATTATACACGTATTACGTGTTAATTTAAAAACATTATACACGTATTACGCGTAAATGTCAATACACTTTTTACGAATATTTTATAATAAATTAAAGAGGGGATTTTATGTATATAAGAATAAAAGATATTAGAGAAGATAAGGATTTGACTCAAAAAGCACTAGCAAAATTATTAAATTGTAGCCAACAAACATATTCAAGATACGAAACAGGTGAAATAACAATAGATATATATAGACTAGAAACATTAGCAAATTTCTATAACACAAGCATTGATTATATATTAGGCTTAACAGATGAAGAAAAACCATATAAAAGGAGAAAAAACAAATGAAAGCAATAATAAAATACAAAATAGTAAAACTTATAATAATTATATTAGTATTAGGAGGAATAGCAACAGCATACAACAATAGAACAGAACAAACATCACAAAGTCAAACAGGAGGAATAGTAACAATAAAAACAGAAAAAAATAATAATATAGTAAATGTTTATTTTAAAAATAATACAGGTAAAAAAATAAACTATTTAACAATAAAATTAGATTGCTATAATAAAGACAATATAAATATATACCAAACAGAAAAATTAGAAAAAGAAATCAATACAAAAGACACATATAAAACAACATTGTATGCAACCCCAGAAACAGATAATATAAAAGTATCATATAAATACTAGTTGCAATATCTTGCATTTATTATGTATAGTAAATAAAAAAAACCCTATTCTATGTAATATATTACAAGTTTAGGGTTTTTTATGTTGCCTACTTTTTAAATAATGCAATATATTACAAGTGGTTTACAAAGTGCCACTTTATGAATAGTTTACAGGTTCTTGAAAACTCAGGCGAGAACTAACCTAGAAAGATTATTGGAAATATATGTAAAAATTCTAATATAAAACACAACTTTAATTTTGTGCAATGTTGTATATTTTAAAATAGACCTATCAATGTATACTTCTTCTAGCCTCCCTCTCTATAAATTCAAAATTTTTTAAGTTTTGTCGTTTTTGGATTTTATACATTTTAAAATTATTTTATCAAATTTAATATTTTCTATTTCTTTTTATGTTTTATAAATTTTATTTTAAATTTTTGTTTAACATTTTTCATGATTTTTCTAAAATAAGAAAATTCGTAATTTTTCAATTTTGCGCAAATTATTATAAATTTCACAAATTCTTGATTTTTACAAAAATAACAAAAAAATTTGCAATTTTGAAGAATTAAGTCCCCTACTTCCAAAACTGCAAATTTTATTTATATAATATGTAGATTATAAACAATCTAAGTTTTTTTATTATTAAGATTAATTACCCCCACTTATTATATTTTTAATATTTTTTTAATAAAATTTATAAACTTATTAAAAAAGTTCTCTTTTACTTCTACTAAACTGGTTTCTTTATTATTTTCTACAATATCTATATTAGGTTTTAAAATTTTAGGTTGTTTAAATATATTATCAGGATTATATTTTTCTATTTTTTCTTTTTCAATTATTGACTTGTCATAGTTTTGTTTTTCTATGATTTTTTTCTTTTGTTCAGGTGTTGCCCAATAATCTCTATAAAAATTAATAAAAATAGCTTCTGTTTCATCCAAAATATTTAATTTAGAGAAGTCATCTGTAATACGAACAGAAAACTGATGTGTATTATCTTTTTTATTCTTCATCATTTCAATTATTTCTCTTGGTATTTTTTCTATATCATATTGTGGCATAAATTTTAAAATTTCTAAAACTTCTGTATATGCTTTAGGATAGTTTTCTTTCATAAACTTGCCTCCAGTTACTCTCCATAATAATTATGATTTTGTGTTATATTTCTTTCATTTATATCCATTTGAATCTGTTCTTGAGCTTCAATGTTTAAAGTTGTATTTATACGTCTACTTCTAAAAAAAACATTTCTATTTTCTTCCTGACACTTTTTCATCGATTCAAACATTTTTATGTTATCCTCATCATTAAAAGTTATTTCTATACCATACATATCTTTATAATATTCACAAATCCTAGAAAATAATATTTTGTATTGTTCACAGCATTGATTATATACATCTTCTGAAATCATTTCATTTGTACGATATTGATACATTTTATTGTTGAACATATTAGAAATAGAAATCATTGTTTCTTTTAGCAAATCAACACTCATACTTCTATTTTCAAATGCATCATCTAAATTCTTGTTTATTCTTTTATATTCACCATCTTTTGAATATTCATCGAATCTACTTTCAGTATAAAGCGGATCAATAGCCATACCATAAAATAAATCATTAATAGGCATATCTAAATTAGTCTTTGCATCTACTATACCAATACCTTGTTTCATAAGATCGGAATACTCTCTATAAAACTCGTTGTTCATAGCAAATGCTAACAGACGAGCTATAGGAATTCCTACCTTATATCCAGATGAATGAGAAACCTTATTACTCAATATTACCTCATCTGCAGTATAGTCTACATCATCATTCGGTACAACCATCGAAAGAGCCATTTTAGTTAATAATTCATCACAAGACTCATTCATAAGATGTCCATAATACTCCCATTTTCCTGTTTCATTATTTAATTCTGCAATTTGCAATCCGCCATTTACATCCTTTCCTGCAGTTAATTTTTCATTTGGCACTCCAAGTATATGTATCAGTTCATGAATTGATTGATGTAATGATTCGATTTGTTTTTCTTTATTATACTTACCATATTCTACACTATAATGACCATTATCATCTTCTTGTATTGCCCCTGCTTCGCAATCTATAGTTTCATCCTTAATAACGATTTTTGTTATTAACTCCCCTAAATAAGTATCTATCAATTCTTCTTTTCTACTTTCTGAAAATAGATTCATGATAAGCTTAATTGAATTTTGAAACCTCTCTTTTTCAACATTACTTAGGTTTTCAAGTGATATCATAGTATACTTCCTCCCCAAAATAAATCATATCAATAACTTAAAAATTATTAAAACTTTATTACTATTTTTATGTAAAAAGTATATCATTCAATCCCAATAAAAACAATAGTTTTAAAAGAAAAACTCAAAACAGGTTATAGATTTGAACGCACGGGCACTTTGATTTTGTGCAATGTTATATATAAGAATTTGGACCAGTCAATATATGTTCTTCTAGCCTCCCTCTCTATAAATTCAAAATTTTTTTATGATTTGTCGTTTTTGCGTTTTATAAATTTTAAAATTTTATTATGAAAAATTTTTCTGTTTTGTAATTTTCAATTTAATTTTAATTTTAATTTTTGTTTTACATTTTTATATTTTTCTAAAATTTAAAAAATATTTAAATTTTTCATTTTTGTTCATATTTGTATAAATTTCAAAATTCTATATTTTTATAAACAAATTTGCAATTTTGAAGATTTTTTTCCTATCCCCAACATTGCAAATTTATTATTTTTGTATTAATTTAATACCATTTTTACAGCTATATTCCAAGCTTCTATTGACTCCTCTGTTAAGTGATGTTCTTCTCTAATTTTCTCGTATTCATCTATACATTTTAAAGGTATATCTTCTCCTGTTTTTAACTCTTTCTCTAGTAATTTTCCCCATTTAACTTCATCATTATATATTGATGTAGATTTCAATTCTTGAATTAGTCCAGTAATATCATAATTTCAAAGCTTTAAAATTTCCATGTATATCACTTAATATAACGAATCTCATTTTTATTCCTCTTTTCAGCATTAACTATTTTTTTCATACCATTCAGCAAACTTTTCTAGTGCAGAATATGAACCATCTACTGTCCTTCTCTTTTCTCTTTCTTCTTCATTCATTTCTGCTAAAGTCTTTTCAAATCCTTTAGGTTTAAATATATACCATAAATCAGACCATTTTTCTTTTCTATCTAATCCTTGAATTTTATATGATAAGTTCCCTGGATGTTTTCCGTAAAAATAATGTATTTCATTTCCGTCATGATAAGCCAAACATTCATTGAATGCACAACTTCTATTGTCCTTATTTTCCATTAATTTTAAAATACCACCTATTCCAATTGTATCGAGAGAAAAATTAACAAAAGCCCTAGGAAAGCCATTCAATTCTTCAATCCTAAAATCTGTATCCAGTGCAATGCAAGGTCTATTTATCATTTTATATGCTTGTATTACTTTTGATTTAGCAATTTCTTGAATGTCATCACTTCGTGGTTCATCTAATTCATAATTATATGTTGTAAATTTTAAATTTTTAAAATATTTTTCTGCTGATTTTATTTTTCCTGTATTATGTGTTACAAAAACAATTTCGTTATCCATTTTTGATTCCCTCCAATTATATGTTCGAAATTATAATCTCTGCACTTGTTTGTAATATTACTTATTTGTTACAAGTTGTTGTGCAAATAATTTTAATATTTACACAAATTACTATTAATTTTATATTTATACTATTTGTGTCAGTACAATTTTATAGATATTTCAATTCTTTTTATGATTTTCCGCCATTTATAGTTTTTACCTTTTCTTTATATAAATTTAATAATTCATCTTTGTTATCTATATAAGGATTATAAAAACCTTGTATTTCAACTCCTAAATTATTGTTTTGACACAATTCAAAGGTTTCCTTTATATTTCCATCATCACATAATCTTATTTCTTTCATAAAAAATTCCTCGCTTTTCATTTATTATTTCTTCTTTTTCACTATGCTAAATACTTCTTATTTATAAAAATTTGATAATTATAAAGTATTTATTCGTCTATAATTTTATCTATTGAATTTTTTCTCATTTCTTTAATTATTCTACAACTATTATCTAATTTTTCCTGTTCATTTTTTGAAAGTTCTAATTCTAATAATTCTCTGACACCATTTTTATTTATCACAGCTGGTACACCAATATACACATCATCTTGTCCGTATTTACCATCTTTTAAAAATGTGGAAACTGTTAATATAGAGTTATCATTATCTAACACTGATTTTACAATTTTACTTAAAGACATACCTATTCCATAGTATGTTGCTTTCTTTTTTTCTATTATTTCATAAGCTGCATTAACCACATTTTGATGAATTTCATCTAATTTACACACCTCGTCACTATTATTTTTAATAATTTCTGTTATTTTTTTACAGCCTACATAAGCATGATTCCAAGGTACAAATGAAGAATCACCATGTTCCCCCATTATATATGCATGTATATTTTTACTTGAAACATTCAAGTAATCAGATAAAATATATCTAAGCCTTGCAGTATCCAAAACAGTTCCAGAACCAATGACTTGATTTGATGGAAGCCCTGAAACTTTGTAAACAACATAAGTCATCAAATCAACAGGATTACTAGCAACAATTATAACACCATTGAATCCACTATTCATAATATTCTTTGTAATATCTTTAATTATTTTTGCATTTGTTTCAGCTAATTCTAATCTTGTTTGTCCAGGTTTTTGAGTTACTCCTGCTGTAATTACTATAACCTGTGCATCTTTGCATTCATTATAATCCCCTGCTTTTATTGTCATTTTTTGTGGTGCAAATGGCATTCCATGATTCAAATCCACTTCTTCACCTATGGTTTTATTTTTATCTATATCTATTAGAACAAGTTCATTTACACCGCCTCTATTTAACATTGTATATGCCATACTCATGCCTACAAACCCTGTTCCAACTAAAACAACTTTTCCATTCTTCATACACATCACTCCTTATAAATTACTATTTTTCTTTAAAATTTTTTTCGCAATATTACTAATATTACGATTTTCTTTATTATATAATAAAAGCCTAATAATTACAACTAACATCTAAAAAAAGAGTTCGCACAAAGTGCGAACTCACGTCCGATTCATTTAGCACCAAAAATTTTAAGTATGACCTCATCGTCATCTTCAGAGAAATTGGTTCCGAAGTCTCTATTCATTTTAGCGATTATTTTTGATTTGTTCTTTTCAAACATTTCTATGCTATCCTCAATAGATGCAGCACGATATTCCTCATATGAAACAAATTCAATATCAAGAACTTCTGCAATCTTTTGGCAGACTTCATCATTTGGAGGAATTCGAAGCCCCATTTCGATGTCACTCATATAAATTTTTGATTTTAAGCCTACTGCTTCGGCAAGCTGTGAAATATTCATTTCTTTCTGCTTACGCGCTGTCCGGATTTGTTGACCAATTTTTTTAATCCTCTGCATATTTATGCTCCTTTCAAAATTTGGATTTACTATGGTCATGCAAATGAAGATATTATAAAAATCTTTCTTCATCTGCTCTTACTATATACACTGGCAAATTGCCAGAAAACTAAAATTAACTATTATATCTTAACATAAATTTTATTATTTTGCAATAAATTAAAGGAACAATTTACTTTTCAGTTTAAATAAATAGAATTTTCTAAAATATAATGTTTATTACTACAATAATTTATTAGCTAATTTATTATAGTTTTCTTGTTGATAAGATATTAATTTATGTTTTTTTGGTAATGTCCATGGTGTAGATATATCACCTGTATTTTCGAAATAGATTGCTAATTTTTTTGATGAAAAATTTAAAGGTAGTTTTTGTATTTCCATTTTTTCTATTTCATCATTACTTAAAAATATATAGTTATCCATATCTGTTATAAAATCTTTTATTTTAGGAATTAATTGTCCACTATTTTTAAGTGGTATAATACCAATTCCATTAGAAATAACATTAATTAAAAATCCACAATATACATTTCTACTAAAGATTATTTTTTGCTTATCATTTAATTTATTGTTGAATTCTGTTTCGGCTTGTTGAACTGTAGAACTAATAGAATTAGCAACTGCTCCTCCTATTATGCCACCTGCTATACCACCATGTTTAGCGCCTACAATTGTAGAGTTAGTTGTTAATACACTATTAGTATCAATACTAGATGCAACATAATCTCTATTAAGAACTACTAAAAAACAATTATCATCTTCTAAGCAATTAACACTAGCAAATAAATTTTTAACAACGTTAATATCATTTATACCATCAATATTTACATTTTCCATATTTTATACCTCCGCTAATAATTATAGCACACCTTTATATATTTGCAAGGATCTTTTCTCTTTATTTAATAAAAGCCTGATAATTACAATTAACTATCAAGCTTATTATTAATAATTTTAAAAATTTTTAGTTGTTTATTTATTTTCTAAATATTTTTTTGCATCTTCTTCTGATATTTCTTTCATTGTTTCATTACAACATTTGATACCACAATCCTTGCAAGTGCAATCTATTAATACTTTAACCATTGCTCCACATTTTTCACATCTTACGAATTTTTCCATATTTCACCCTCCTTCCTTAGTAATATTAGATTTATTATTTATTAAATCTCTTAAACAAACTAATTAATTCATCTATTGTATCAAGTTCTCCATTTTCCAAATCTCTTGTTACACAATTATATAAATGATTTTCTAATATGTGATTTGATAAACTTTGAATAGAACTTTCAACAGCTTTTAATTGTATTAAAACATCATTACAATAAGTATCATTTTCAATCATTTTCTTTATTCCATTGATTTGACCACTTATTCTATTTAATCTATTTGTTATTAATTTCTTTTCATCTGCTCCTCTTTTAGTTTTTTTATTACAACAATTCCCTTCTTTCATTCCTTACCTCCAACTATATTATATACCCTTGTAGGTATTTTGTAAATAAGGGGGTATATAATAAAAACCATTAGTTTTTCAATAATTACAATACATAAAAAATATATAAAAAGAGTAGTTATTTGTATAACTACTCTACTATTATATATTAATCGTTATAATCTAAATTTTTCCAAAAGATTCCAGAGACTTTTCCTACTGTATCATCTACCGTGAATTCAATTATTCTAGATGAAACTTTAGATTTATATTTATATGATGTAAAGCCGAAGGTTTCAAATTTAGTTTCTTTAGTATCTCCGAATATTTTTTCAATATTCTCTGGTGAACCGCCTAATTTGATTCCTCCAACTTCAATATCTAAATCTAATACTTCTTTTGAAATTTCAGAATATGATGAACCACCTACATTACATGCACCAATAACAGCATCTGCAACTGTAATTGTGCTATCGGTTGGATTATATGGTGCTAGGAGAAACATTTTATTTCCAGCTTCATTTTCAATTACATCTGCTCCATCAATAACTGAATGCTTCCTAATTTTTTCAGACAAAACTTTGTCTTGTTGTTTTAATCCAATTGTTTTTAAATTAGAAATTTTATCTCCTACTTTGAATTTTTTCCCTTTAACTGAAATGTAATAATTATCATTGTTGTCTACTGCTTCAACATCCTTGTTTTTAGAAACTATTGAGTTTCCATTTCCTTGATTTTCATTAGAACCAGTTGTTGTTGATGTATTATTATTGTTTGAGAATATAAATACACAAGCTACAACTACAGCAACTATAACGGCTACAACTATCCCAATGATTGCGTTTTTGTTTTTCATTTTAAATTCCTCCTTTAAAAATTCACTTCAAATAGTATAACATATCTAAAAAAAAATGTCAACAAATATATAAATTTTATTAAAGAGTAGTTGTAGGTTAGTCAATCATTTGTCACAAATTATTTAAAATAAATACTTTGAGCACCTATATTGCAAATAACGATTCTTCTTGACTTTTATATTTTTCTATGAATTCTCTGGGACTC
>Ga0129311_1000353_pt1 | contig 42501 bp, 32 predicted proteins | sample Go1ome_FD_94435 | JGI IMG/M metagenome (GOLD analysis project Ga0129311, IMG submission 94435) | Western lowland gorrila individual fecal microbial communities from Wisconsin, USA - Go1022B metagenome | ecosystem: Host-associated > Mammals > Digestive system > Large intestine > Fecal | place...
ACGGGTAGGAATTTTCTGAACTGAAAATTCCGTACAATACAGTGGTGGTAGTGGATTTTGCCGATTCGGAATGCGAAGCATCGGCAAAATCAGTTACTGTTTGCGCAAGGCGTGAACAGTAACTATTGCTCTTAAAACAAGAAGGGAGAACCTGCAGATCAGGTTCTCCACTTTTTTACTCAACTTTCGGATCATTTTTAGCAATTTTTCAGTTTTCATTCCAGTTTCGGAATTTTTCTCTTTTTACAGATGCTCTTCCAGCTCACTGTTCCTGTGTACCCCAGTGATCGCATACTCCGCCCACTCCGCGATATTTGTAGCATGGTCACCGATGCGCTCGTAGTATTTGGCGATCATGAGGATGTCCAGAATCTGTTCCTGGGTTGCCTCGCCGTTTAAGATGCCGTCTGCCAGTTCTTTCTTTACCTGGGAGAACATATCGTCGATCACGTCATCGTAGGCGATGACTTCCTTTGTCTTCTTAAGGTCCTCATTTGCGAAGCTCTCGATGCTCTCGCGGACCATGGACGCAACGGCTTTTGCCATCTCGCCGAGTCTTGTCGCCTTTACCGGCTCTAAGAGGTCTGTGGTCTTGATGATCTCCGCGATATCGCCCGCCTGGTCGCCGATGCGCTCCAGGTCTGTGATCATCTTTAATGCGGAAGAGATCTTTCTTAAGTCACTCGCCACCGGCTGCTGCTCTAAGAGAAGCTTCAGGCACTTGCTCTCGATATCTCTCTCCTTTAAGTCCACGTTCGCATCGTCTTGCAGGATCTTCGCCGCCTGCTCCCGGTCCATGTTCATCAGTGCCTCGTAAGTCCCGTCGATCATTTTCTCGCAGAGCAGTCCCATCTCCGCCAGCATCTTATGCAGCTCTTCCAACTGCTTTAAAAACGCGTCTCTCATAATCAGCCAAACCTCCCTGTGATGTAGCTTTCTGTCCGTTCGTCCCTCGGGTTCGCAAACAGATCACTTGTATTATTGTACTCAACGACCTCACCTAACAGGAAGAACGCTGTCTTGTCGGAGATACGCGCCGCCTGCTGCATGTTGTGGGTGACGATCACGATGGTATATTTGTCCTTTAATTCCATCGCCAGGTCCTCGATCTTTGATGTGGAGATCGGGTCCAGGGCGGAGGTCGGCTCATCCATTAAGATCACTTCCGGCTCCACCGCCAGGGTTCTCGCGATGCAGAGTCTCTGCTGCTGTCCGCCGGAAAGTCCCAGGGCACTCTTATTTAAGCGGTCCTTAAGCTCATCCCAGATCGCTGCCTGACGCAGGCTTCTCTCAACGATCTCGTCGAGATCTGCCTTTTTCGTGATTCCGAAGATCCTCGGGCCGTAAGCAATGTTGTCGTAGATGCTCTTCGGGAACGGGTTCGGCTGCTGGAATACCATGCCGACCTTGTGGCGCAGCGTGATCGCGTCCATATCCTTAAAGATGTTCTGTCCATCAAGCTCCACTTTTCCGTCGATCTTTACATTCTCCACAAGATCGTTCATTCTGTTCAATGTCTTTAAAAATGTCGATTTTCCGCAGCCGGACGGTCCGATGAACGCGGTGATCTCATGGGCGCTGATCTGCATGTTGATGTCCTTAAGCGCATGGAACGCGCCGTAATGCAAATTCAGCTTTTCGATATCAAATTTCGGTTTTATATCAGTCATATATGTTTTCCTCTCTAAAACTTTCATATGCCATCCTCAGGGTTTCATTACTTCTCCCACAGGGATCTGCCATTGAGGTCCTCTTCCGAATGTTTCTTACGCTGCCTCGCCGGAGCTCTTTTTCTTCAGATGATGGCTCCACACATTCGCGCCAATGCTGAATGCGAGGACCAGGATCATGAGTACCGCGGAGGCGGTGTTCGCCAGTGCCTTATCCTGACCGTTTACCTGAAGGTTCCAGATCTGGATCGACAATGTCTCTGCCGGGCGGAACGGGTTGAACGGGCAGGTCGGGGCTGCCAGGTTCCAGTTGCCCCAGCGCAGGTCGCTTCCGGATCCTGTGGTGTAGAGGAGCGCCGCCGCCTCACCGAATCCACGTCCCGCCGCCAGGATGACGCCTGTCATAATGCGCGGAAGACATGCCGGGAGAAGTACATGGAAGATGGACTGCCATTTCGTCGCTCCAAGACCTAAACTCGCCTGAAAATATCCCGCCGGGAGTCCCTTGATGGCATCCTCGGTGGTCGTCGTGATAAGCGGAAGTGTCAGGATCGATACGGAGAGGGCACCCGCCATCAGGCTCTTTCCCATTCCGAAGAATACGAGGAATACCAGGTATCCGAACAGGCCCACAACGATGGACGGAAGGGAAGAAAGTGTCTCGATACACATTCTCAGAAACTTTGTCATTTTTCCCTGTTTCGCGTACATGGCCAGATAGATTCCGGCGCAGACGCCTAACGGTACGGATACCAGTAAGGAAATAAATACAAGATAGATCGTGTTGAACAGCTGGTTTCCGATGCTTCCTTTTCTCGCGAAGCGGAACATCTCCGGCTTTGCCCCCATGAGACCGCCGACGATGACCTTGCCCGCGAAGCCGATCAGAAGAGCGAAGAAGAAGATCGCAACCAGGTAGAAAATAACTGTCATAACGCGGTCCACACTGCGTGAACGTCTGATCTTACTTTCCATGGTCTAATTTTCCCCCTTTGCTGCGAACTGCTTTACCGGTACTGCCGCCGTGCTGGTTTTCACGGAAGTGCTGGTTTTTTCTTCTTTCTCCGGCTTCACCGCTGTCACATGATGGATCAGGAAGATAAAGAACAGCGAAATCGCGAATAACAGCAGTGCCATGGTCCAGAGTGCGGATTTCATCTCGCCGCCCTCCATGGCGTTGCCCATCTGGGCCGCGATCTCGGTGGTCAGAGTCTTTGTCGTTGAAAAAATGCTTGTTGGAAGTGCTGTTGTCTGGCCGATAACCATGGCAACCGCCAGGGCCTCACCGAAGGCTCTCGCGAGACCTAAGATCACGCCGGAGATGATTCCAGGCGCTGCCGCCGGAACTACGATCCGGTAGATGGTCTGCCAGCGGGTAGAGCCGAGTCCGTACGCCGCCATTCTGCATTCCTTCGGGACGGAGTGAAGAGCGTCCGCCGCAACACTTGTGATCGTCGGGAAGATCATAACCGCTAAGACCAGACCTGCTGCCAGGATGGAATGTCCCACCTGACGGTCAAACACGGTCTTGATCGCCGGTACAAGCACCGTAAGTCCCACCCAGCCATAGACAACAGACGGGATTCCGGCGAAGATCTCGACCACCGGGCGGTAGAATTTCTCGCCAAACTTCGGGGAGATTTCCGTGATGAAGATTGCTGATCCCAGGGAAAACGGAGTCGCGATGAGAAGCGCCAGTCCACAGGTGCAGAGCGATCCAGCGATGAAGATCAGCGCACCAATGCTGCCGCCGCCTGCCATATTGTCCTCCGGTGCCCAGTCCGCAGATCCTAAGAATTCCAGGAAGGAATGTCTGTAAACCAGGAATGTGGATGATCCCTTGTATACAAGGAACGCGCCGATCACGATCGTCAGAAGAATTACGAACAGTCCACAGACGGTCATCAGATCCCGCCACAGATATTCTCTGACGAACATGCTTTTTTCTTTACCATTCTTCATAAGTCCTCCTGCTTCCTATATTCGAAGCAAATTCTATCATAAATCATATCGGGGCGGGCCAGATTCGTCTGCCCCGCCCCTGTTTCGCAGCTCTCTTGTCCATGTCCTCTTTTTTCTTTCATCCGGTCGGATCATGGCTCACTGCCCGGTCTTAAGTTTTGTCTCAATTAATGCTCAGTATTTGTCATCTTGGAAGATACGCCGTATCCTAAGGATTCCATCTTTGCGCCGTACTCATCGGACATGATGTAGTCAAGAAATGCACTTACAACTTCGTCCGGCTCACCCTTTGTATACATATGCTCAAATGTCCATACCGGATATTTTCCAGCGTATGTATTTTCAAGTGTCGGCTCTGCGCCATCGATCGCTACGGTTGCAACTCCCGCATCACCTGTCAGATAGGAAAGTGCTACATATCCGATCGCACCCTTTGTATCTTTTACATTCTGAAGAAGAACACCGGAATCATCTGTCTCCATGGAAGTATTGGATGCTTCCTCGTTTCCGTCAAGAGCGTATTTCTGGAAGGTTGCTCTTGTACCGGAAGATGTCGGTCTTGTTACAAGGACAATGCTCTCATCCGGTCCGCCAACCTCTTTCCAGTTTGTTGTCTTTCCTGTGAAGATGTCGATGAGCTGCTGTTTTGTAAGATCCTCAACGCCGCCTTCTTTTACATCATTGTTTACGATCGGAGCCATTGTGACTACACATACCTGATGATCAACAAGCTCTTTTGCCTGTGCCTCGTCAAGCTTTGCGGAGGCCTCAACATCGGAGTTACCGATATTTACAGTTCCCTCGGAAACCTGCTTTAAGCCCTCTCCGGATCCTCCTGCGTCGATCGTGATGGAAACGTCCGGGTATTTCTCGATAAACATGTCTGCTGCATCGTCAACCAGCGGTTTTAATGCGGAAGAACCTGCCGCTGTGATCGATCCTGTAAGATCTGCTGTTTTCTCTGCTGCTGTTGTCGCTGCTTCTTTTGTTGTCTCTGCTGCTGCCGCTGTTGTTGTCTCTGCTGCTGTCGTGGATGCTGTGCTGTTGCTGCTTCCGCATCCTGTCATCATGCTGACTGCTAATACTCCTGCACCTGCAAGTGCCATTACTTTTCTTGTTTTCATAATTCTTTTCTCCTCCTCAAAGGTCTTTGTTTTTGTTTTTTCTTTCTCTGTACAGTATTATTTTTATCACGAATTCCAAAAAGCAAAAACCATGGTTCGGTAACTACTTTGTATAATCTATGTAAAATGTAAATTCTAATTTTCGTTTAAAAATATAGCCGGGTAAAACCTTTCCACTATGCCGGACTATCTCAACTCCTCAAAAATCAGGCATTTTTCGAGAATCTTCACAGTAGTACCGTTATCACACAAGTATAGATTATGGCCCGCTGCACGCAAAAAAAGACGCACCATCTGGTAGTCTGGAATACTTCTTCCAACTCAATCAGACGATGCGTCTTGATCCTTAAGATCCTATATTTCCTTTATAACCTTTTTGCCTGGCCTTTGTTCCTAAACTCCAGCAGCCGGACCTTCCGGTGCAACTGTTCCGCCTGGAACAGTCACGGAACTCGGTCCTTCTGTCTGGCCTGCCGGGCCGGCGCTTGTGGTCGCCTCCGGAACAGCGGTGGACTTTTCATATCCCGGCCCCACCGGATTCTCCGCTGTGGTCTCCTGCGGATTTGACGGACGGAACTCCTCCGTGGAAGTCTCCGCCTCATCTGTCGGGCTCACTGCATGGCTCTCTGTCGGCTTCACATAGATATTTCCATGCGCATCCGTCTCATAAGCGGCGCTGGTCTCATGGCTTCCGGAAGAAGTCTCGATCGGCTTGCCGTCCGGGCCTGTCTCAGTCTCTTTCGCACTCTCGGATTCCTTCTTGGATTCTTCGAGCATGGACTCCATCTGGGATTCTTCCTGACTCTCCTTCTTGCTCTCCTCTTCTGCGGAAAGTGTCGTGGCCTCCGTCTCTCCCTTCGGGATATATCCCTGGTCAGTCGCTACGTGGTCGATCTCCTTACCAGCCTTATTCAGTCCGGTAAGTTCAGCGATCTTATTGCTGATCGTCTGGACCGTGCTGGATGGCTTGTAGTCCTCTTCACCATAGAGGAACTTGTGAAGGCTTGTAACGTTGCTCACGAGTGTCTGCGGGATAACGCAGGACAGTTTCAGCTTACCAATCTTCATCTTCTGCTCTCCGCGGGCTGCCGGGAATCCGGTCGTCTCACCGAGATGATATTTCGTGACATTCTTCGCCATCGGAAGGATATCATTCATATTGATATTTGTCGCGCACATCGCGGACATATTTCCGATCAGGCTGTTTAATGTCGCAAAGTCTGCCTTTTTCGCCTTCTCGAAGGCCTTCTGGATTACAAGTCTCTGGCGCTCTGTACGCGCATAGTCACTGTCCATCAGACGAAGACGTCCATAGGCAACGGCCTGTACGCCATCCAGATGGTTCACACCTGCGCTCTTTAACTGTACAGAACCAATTCCGGTACCCTTTACCGTCTCTGTGATGAACGCGTTGATGTAGTAGAACTCGGACTTACTGATATCGATGTCGACACCGCCGAGGATGTTGATCGCTGTCGCGACTGCTTTCCAGTTGAACGCTACATAGTGGGTGATATTGAGGTCCAGATTCTTGTTCAGGGCTTTTACAGCCTGCTCCGGGCCGCCCAGAGCGTATGCCGCGTTGATCTTATTGTATGTGTTCTTGTCGCTCACATTCAGGTAAGTGTCACGGAATACGGATACCAGCTTGATCTCTCCGGTCTCACGGTTTAAGTTCACGATCATGATAACATCGGACTGGTTTCCCTTTCCTGTGGAGCTGTCACGGGAGTCAAGACCAAAAACCGCGATGGTCCAATAGCCTTTTTCCATCTTGTCTCTCATTTCCAGGGAGATGTTCTCATTCTGAACATCCTGAACATCAAACTCGTTCTGTCCGTTCATCCTTCCGAAGTTGTGCCGGATGTAGCCGTAAACCGCTGCGGCAAACCCCAGAACCAGAACGATCAGGGCGATCAGAACACAGATGATGATCTTTTTCTTCTTGTTTCCGTTTTTCCGTCTTCTGTGGTTGTGGGAAGCTGCCCCATGGCTCTTTGCTGCGGCACGGCCTGCGCGGCTTCCCGGGTCAGCACTCATGGAATACAGATCTTCCGTCCTGTGAGTGTGGCGTTTTGCGGACGTCTCACTCTCGCTCTCACGCCGTCTGCTCTTTCTGGCGCGGGAACGGTCTAATTCGTCTTCATAATTCATGTCATTTGTCCTCGTCTTAGTAAGCGTTTTTATTGATGAATCCCTTGAAAACCGTTAAGAACATGATCTTGAAATCAAGACCAAGTGTCCAGTTCTCGATATAATAGAGATCGTGCTCGATCCGCTTAATGATCGAAGTGTCTCCACGGTAACCATTCACCTGCGCCCAGCCGGTAAGGCCCGGACGGACCTGGTGCTTGATCATATATCGCGGGATTTCTTCCTTAAATTTTTCAACGAAAAATGGCCGTTCCGGTCTCGGACCCACAAGACTCATATCACCAATCAGGATATTAAAGAACTGCGGCACCTCGTCGATGCTTGTACGGCGGATAATTTTTCCGATGAGAGTTACACGGGCATCTCCCTTTGTTGTCCAGCGGCTCTTCTCCTTGCCCGGATCCTGAACCGTCATGGAACGGAATTTATACATTTTAAACGGCCGGTTGTGAAGTCCGACACGTTCCTGACAAAAAATAATCGGTCCCGGAGATGTCAGCTTGATGAGCACTGCCACGATCAGCATGATCGGGGAGAAGAGAACGATCCCCACTATCGCTCCCACGATATCCACGGCTCTCTTTACCATCGCGTTCATCGGATCATTCAACGGAACGCGGCGGATATGGATCACCGGAAGTCCCTGGAGATCTTCCATATACGGGATCGTCGGGATAATGTTTCCGTAATCCGGGATAAACTTCGTGTGTACGCCGGATTTCTCACAGAGAGCAACGATATGGCGGAGTTTTTCATACTCGCCCAGGCTCAGTGTGACGGCGATCTCATCGAGGCTGTTCTGCTCTAAAATATAGTCAAGGTCCTCGACGCAGCCGATGACTTTCACTCCCTTATACTCACTTCCGCGTTCCTTTGTATCATCGATGATCCCGCGGATCGTGTACCCCCATTCCGGATTCTTGTTTACCCGGTCGATAAAGCCTTCCGCTGCGGAGGAATAACCGACTAAAAGGATATGTTTCTGATTATATCCCTTCGAGCGCATGGACCGGAGCACGATCCGGATTCCATTCCGCTCAATGGTCATAAATACTACGTTCAGCACATAGAAATATACGACCAATCTCTGGGAGAAGTTGTAGAGATGCGGCTCTTTTCTTCCAAAGTACAGGACCAGACCGAAAATAAGGAGTCCGATCGTGTTTGCCTTGAATATCTTTCCGAATTCATTTCTGCGTCCGAGTACACGCTTCGGGGTGTACAGTCCAAAAAAGGAGTACAAAAGCAGATACACCGGAATAATGACAAGAAGCGCGCCAAAATAAAAACCGACCTCAAGTGTCCGTTTTCCGAGCAGGTTCGCCCATCCGCTTCCGATTACGATAAACCACGCAAGCAGATAGGAGAATACGGTCACGAAGGCATCAAGCACAACGTGAAAACGGTTGAGGCTCTTCTGATTATCTTTGATCATATAATTTTCACCCTGTTTTCCAAGGAACATGCCGGTCAGAATTCTTTCCGTGGTCAGCACATGCACAGCCGCGCCAGCCAATTCCTCCCGACAGGTATTTTCAACTATACCCTGCCCCGGCAGACTGCCTTTCTCAGGTCACTCCCCCGGACATAGTACCGCCATCGTAAAAAATATGCATACATAGTATACATAAAATTTACCCATTTGCATATAAACGATTTCTTAAGAAAATCTGAGATTTCCGTAAATTATTCGTTTATCTTGCACAAAGGCAGCCGTTCAGCCTATCCACACTGAAGCAGCCGCACAGCGTCCGGCGGAAAATCTCAGGCTTTCGCTCCAAGTTTCGCCGCCTGTCTCCTGGAAAACTCATAAACATAGACTGCGGTTCCGGCGATCAGCTCAAGCTGGATCCCGATCTCCCGCTGTAATCTTCCTTTAAAGGAAGGGACGCGTTTACAGTCCTTTAATGTCCTGATCCCCTCAAGGAATCCGGACACATAGTCTTTTCCGAATCCCATCTTTTTAAAAAACAGGAACTTTACAAATGTTCCCGCGAGAAGACACGGAGAATTTAAAAGCAACTGCCATGCGCGCATATTTTTGTAATTCAGATACACATTATTCCTCGCGGCAAGCTTCACCTTAAAGGAATTATACTTCGATCCGCTTGTCCCGCTGCCGACATGGTACACCACAGCTTCCGGGCAGAATACATTGTCATATCCGTAAAGCTTTGCCCGGTACCCCACATCGATATCCTCGAGGTAGGCGAAATGCATCTCATCGAAATAACCGATGGTCTCAAATACTTCCCGGCGGTAGATCGCTGCCCCGGCACACGCCGTAAAGACACGGCAGCTCTTTTTATAGAGCTTTTCCGGGCGGCCGACACCCCGCTGGAATGCCCAGCCGAGGACGCTGTACATATCACCGGCATCGTCCATAAGATCCGGATGGTACATCTGGATCATCTTGCTGCTGACGGAAAAGATCTTCTCCGATCGGTCCATGGCCCGCTCCAACGCTTCGACGTAGTGGGGAGCCACTTTTGTATCATTATTTAATAAGATCACATACGGCGTATCTGCCGCCCTGATCCCCACGTTTACCGCACCGGAAAAGCCAGTGTTTTCCGGAAGAAAGATCGACGGGATATCCCGCTCCTTCAGCCACTCAACACTTCCGTCCGTGGAACCGTTGTCCACCACCAGTATCTTGAAATCCTTCATCGTCTGCTTTTCCAGTGCCTCAAAGCACGGTTCCATAAACGAAAGTCCGTTGTAATTCGGAATTATGATCGTTGTCTTCATTCGTCTAACGGTACCTCCAGTTTATATGGTTCCCCGATTTTTTCCTTTTTCAGGTCACGCAGCGCAAAATTTGATTTTCTCAGTGTCAGGTTCGGATTGTAGTACGGATCTCCGTCTCTCAGGATCTCCGGCCAGCGCTTCGCGAAGGTGGCGATCTCACGGTTAAATCTCTCCACCTTCTCCGGTGTGTCCTCAAGGCCGCGAGACTTGGATTCATAGTGGTGAAGCACCGCATAAGGCGCGTATACTACAAGTTTTCCGAGCTTTCTCACCTTCATGCAGTAATCAATATCATTGAAAGCTACCGCGAGCTCTTCCGTAAATCCACCCACAGCGTCAAATACGGAGCGTTTGCTCATCATGCAGGCCGCTGTGACAGCACTGTAATCCTGGGCACACATCGCACGGTTGAAATAGCTGTTCTCGGATTTATGGAGTCCGATAAACGTATGACCGGCGATACCGCCGAAACCGATAACAACACCGGCGTGCTGGATCGTGTCATCCTCGTAGAGCAGTCTCGCTCCGACGATCCCCACGTCCTCTCTCTGGGCAAAGCCAAGCATCTCTTCCACGAAATTTTTCGCGATCAGCTCAATATCGTTGTTCATGAACAGGAGGTACTCGCCCTTTGCGTGCTGTACGCCGAAATTGTTGATCGCGGAGTAGTTGAACTCTCTCTCCCAGCGGACAACGTGCACGTTCGGGAACTCCTTCTGGATCTTCTCGTAGTAATCCCAGGTAGCCTGCTCCGTACTGTTGTTCTCCACGATGACGAACTCCAGATTCTTATAGGTTCCCTCCGTCAGCATCGGGCGGATGCAGTTGTCGAGATCCACGGTGTGGTCCTTGTTCGGGATAATTACAGAGACAATCGGATCATCCTTGATCTTAAACGTCGTGTGATAGATCCCGTAATCCACGCCCTTTTCTACCTTTTCTGCCTCAATGCCCACTCTCTTATAGTGGTCCATGATGGCACGGGAACCGGCTGTGAAGGCATAAAGCTTGCTCTCAGGGTTGCTTGCCGTGGAATTCGGGTGGCAGCGCCAGTGGTAGAGCACCTTCGGGATATGGCAGATCTGCTTTGCATTCTCTGTACAGCGGAAAATAAAGTCGTAATCCTGAGCTCCGTCATATTCCGCCCGGAAACCGCCGACTTTATCGAGCAGTTCTTTTTTCACCACAAACAGATGGCAGATATAGTTGACGCTCGTCAAAAGATCCGGATTGAAATCCGGCTTGAAATGCGGGTCGAACAGTTCATCTCCATCCATGTCAAGTTTGTCCTCATCGGAGTAGAGGACATCGCAGTTTTCATTCTCATTCAGTTTTTTCGCGCACTCAAAGAGCGCATTCGGTGTCAGACGATCATCATGATCTGCAAGTACAATGAAATCACCTTCCGCCATCTCAAGGGCGGCATTCGTATTTCCGGAGATACCGCGGTTTTCCCCCAGTACCTGATAGCGGATCCTCGCGTCTTTCTCCGCGTATTTCTTTAAAACAGTCTCGACACTCTCACCAGCCGGACTGCCGTCCGCGATGCAGAGTTCCCAGTTCGCGTAGGTCTGTTCCACGATGGAGTCCAGCATTTCCTTCAGGAATTTCTCCGGAGTCTTATAGACCGGGATCACGATCGAGAATTTCGGCATATAGCCGAACGTCTTTTTCTTCTGCTCTTCCAGCTCTTCCTCCGACGGTTTCGTGAGATTCCACCACTCTGCGTAGTCGTAATCGTCGTCAATTCCCTGGATCTTGTGCTTGGATTTTAAGATCAGGGCTTTCAGGCCATTTTCCTTTAAGAAGTCCCAGGCAACATGGACTGTCTCCATGTTCATAAGGTTCATAAGTTTCTGTACCTTGCGGTTTGCCGCGCCGGTCTTCCTGCGGATCGTCATATCGCTGTATTTCACACGGGTCGTCTTCTTCTCGCCGCAGATCACAAGATAATAATTCTTTCCATGTTCATACGGGAAACGGATATCAAAGCCGAGATCACGGTCGATGATCTTCTTATAATAGATCTGGCTCACGTCATCTCTTCTCGTCGGAACGATCTTTGCCTCCACCGGCTGTCCCGCTTCATCCTCGACCCGGTATGTGATCACGGAACCTGGGTCGCTCTCAACGGCCCAGCCATTTAACTGGATCGTCTGCTCCCGGACTCTCATCACTTCAACACTGTACTTCATACTTCCTCCTGTGCACCGGCCGGTGTATCAAAATTGATGCGCTCCTCCTCCACAACGAGCGGGCGGTGCATCACACGGGTATTGATGCTCATGATATACTCGCCAAGTAGACCGATAAAAAAGATCTGGACAGAACCAAGAAAGCACATTCCGATGAGAAGCGGTGCCATACCTGCCATAAAGCGGTCCCAATATAAGAGTTTCATGATCAGATATATGACTGCTACGATAAAGCTCACGCCGCCGCAGAAGGCGCCGAAAAAGGTTGCCAGGCGCAGGCCCGCTTTTGTGTAGGACGTAAAGCTGAGCATCGCCGCGTCATATAATTTATAGAAGTTATTGTGAGTCTTTCCCGCGCGGCGCTTCGGCTGCTCGTAGGGGATCTCTTTCCTCTTAAAGCCTAACTCTGCAACGATTCCGCGAAGGAACGGGGTCGGATCGTTTAAGTTTCTTAAGACCTCGATAAACTGTCTGTCGTAGAGTCCAGAGCCTGTGAAGTGCTCGATCTGCTCCACGTCGGATAATTTCCGGATCAGCTTATAGTAGCAGCTTCTGAGCCAGTACATAATCGGGTTCTCTTTGCTGCTCGTCTTGATTCCGATGACGATTTTATAGCCATTCTCCCACTCGTGGACATACTTCGGAATCAGTTCCACCGGATCCTGGAAATCCGCCACCATGGAGATCACGCAGTCACCGGTTACCTGAAGGATTCCATAATACGGAGAATTGAACTGGCCGAAGTTTCTCGCGTTGAAGATCGCCTTGATCTTCGGGTTCTTCGCGCAGAGCATGCGGAGCAGTTCTCTCGTCTTATCGGTGGAGTCGTTGTCAATGAAGACCAGCTCGTAGTCGTACTGAGGCAGTTCTTTTGTGATGATGCCGATGACAGCTTCGCTGATCGGAACGACATTCTCCTCCTCGTTATAGCATGGAATCAAAACGCTGATTTTTTTCATGTTATATTTTCTTCTTCCTTAAATTTTACCTGACGGGTATCTTCGGGTACCTTTTCAGTTACCTACTCTTTAACTTTTATCATTGTAACCATTTTTTCTGTTTTGTCAATACTCGACGTATTTCGCGGCATTTTTTCCCAGTCTGTGATCGGTCTGCATTTTCAACTGATTGCTGCCCTCTCTGCCACCCAAGAATTGCTTTCTTGTTCAGTTAAATGGTTCTCTTTCTGAGCGCGATCATCCTTGTTATTCCGGTCTTGAAATCGACCTCTGGCTTCCATCCCGTCACCGTCTTCAGCTTTTCAATGGACGGCATCAGATTGATCAGGCCTTCGGCGTTCTCCCCTCGGGTGTTGTACCGGCTCTCGCCCTGCCCGCCGCAGAGTTCGTGGATCTCCTCCACGAATTCCTTTAATACCTTTGTCTCAGCACCGCCGAAGTTAAATACAGGATTTTCAAGTTCCTCAAACGCACTTTCCGGGGCTTCGCAGAGCGCCGCCATTCCTCTCGCCAGATCGTCGATATAGAGGAAATTCCACTTCTGGGTACATGCACCCAGGGACATTTCCTTATTATTTAAGAATGTGTCCAAACAAGACTCTACTAACGTCCACGGGTGATCCCCGGGACCGTAGGCGCTGAAGATCCTGGCATGGATGTAGCGCAGTCCGAGCTCACCACAGAGTTTTTCCCCCTTTTCCCTCATGGCAAGCTTCGCCTCACCATACAGGGACTTCGGCTCACAGACCGTGTCCTCCGTGATCAGGTCCTGATGCATTCCATACTCCGCCTGAGAGCCTGAAAACAGAAACCTTTTGCAGCCCAGGGTTTTCGCAGTCCGAACCGTCTCCAGGGAGGTCTCCATGTTCTTCTCCTGAAGCGCCTTGTCCGTTCTTGACGCGCTGCCGGAGCCGCCCCAGCCAAAGTGGCAGAACACGTCCTGCGGTTTTGTCACCTTCTCCAGGAGTCTCTCCGGTTCGGAGAGATCATTTTCAGTCACGAGAAGATGCCCGGATAAAAGTGCCTCCTCATTTCCCTCAAGGATCGTATCAAGCTTTGAGGATTTGGGGCGCACAATGGCGGTCACCGTGTGCCCTCTCCGTAAGAGTTCCCGCACCGTTGCCGCGCCGACAAAGCTCGTCGAACCTGTCATGATGATATTCATATTCTGCTGCCCCTTTCCTCATCTAACGCTGGTCAATCATCCATCTTATTCCCGGTTGCCAGTATATTGTGTATGACAGAATCAATAGACCGTTTTTTCTTAACCATCTTGCATTTTCTTCTAAGTTCCATGTCCCAGGCACACTGAACCTTCTTATTTATTCTCTACTAACGGAATGATCATATTTTCCTTCAGTTCTTCCTCCGGAAGGAACGGAGCAAGATCCTCCAGCGGTACGGATACCATGGTTCCGTCCGGCAGCATCTTTGCGGCTGCCTTCGGCTCGAAGCCCTGTTTCATATCCACGAAGATCTCACAGATCACCGGTCCGTCCATGGCAAGTGTCTTCTCGACCGCCTCTCCGAGCTCGCTGTTGTGGTGCGCTGCGACATATGGATAGCCGTATGCCCAAGCAAGCTTCTCCATATCCGGGAAGCTCAGGTCATGGCTGTCCACGCCGATTCCGACGAGCGGCTCATGGAAATGGGTCTTCTGGGTCTGGCGGATGGAATGGTAACCGCCGTTATTGATCAGGAAGATCTTGATTCCCATATGGTGGTGGACGATGGTCTGGAGTTCCTGAAGATTCATCTGGATACTTCCGTCACCTGTCACAAGGATGATGTCCTTTGTATGGTCTGCGACCCAGGCACCGATGGCTGCCGGAAGATCGTAGCCCATGGACGCGATGGCAGAGTTGCTGATGAACCGCTGTCCTTTCTTCATCTCATAGGCATGTCCGCCTACCACGCACGCGGAGCCGTTGCCCACAACAGTGATCTGATCTTCCTCGGCGCGCTTACTGATCTCCTTGATCGCGGCATATACGTTTGCCGGTTCGTCGTTACCAGCCTCATAGTGTTTCGGCTGAACCACCGGATATTTCTCTTTCCATTCCTGGCAGCGCTTGATCCACCAGTCTACGGCTTCTTTGTCCTTTGCTCCGCCATTCGGATCGAACTCTTCCTCATCAAGGACAAGCTCCAGCTTTTCGAGGAGGTCCTTGACGTCCGCATGGACCGGCATGTCAACATGGACTGTCGGTTTCTTTAACTCCTCGGCGTCGATATCATTGTAGATCACATAGGCCTCTCTCGCCCAGGTCGGGTAGTTATAGCCCACCTGACGGATCGAGAGACGGCTTCCCAATGACAATAAGAGATCGCTGTTCTGTACTGCAAAGTTTCCGGCACGGTCACCCATATGTCCGGCACGTCCCACATAGAGCGGGTCTGTGTCATACATGCAGTCGATGCTGTTCCAGCCGGTGACAACCGGGATTCCAAGCTTCTTTACGACTCTCGCGAATACATCGAACGCCTTTCCGATCCGGATTCCGTTTCCGGCATTGATCACAGGGCGCTTCGCCTCGCGGACCTTCTTTAAGATTTCTCTCGCCTGCTCTACCGTCACAGGATCCGGCAGTTTCACACGCTTTTCGCCCTGTCCGCTCACGTCGGACGGGATCATCGCCGGTTTCCCTTCAACTTTATTCATCATGCAGATCGTACATCCGGAACATCCGGTTCCGTGACCGGACCAGCCGGTTCCGCCTGCTTCGTAGTCGTCCTTATCAAATCCGAGAAGCGCTTCCGTCTCAATGTAAGCCCCCTGAACATTCAACGGAATATCGAGCCAGCACGGGCCCGGTCTTCCTGTCTGCGCCAGATAAAGCGATTTCTCCAGACAGAAACGGATCCGCATCGGATCCAGCACCATCTCGCTGTACTTTGTCATGCAGTCAATCGCCTTTGTGATCTCGAATTCCTGATCACCCATCGCACGGATCCCCAGTCCTGTGCTGTGGGCGGTCGTGTCATAGCGGACCTGTCCGGATAAGACGAGCATCGGGATCGAATCGAGCCATCCGCCGACTACTCCGGTAATCGCATTTGTTCCTCCAGGACCTGTTGTCACGCAGAGAGCCGCGATCTTGTTATGGATCCTCGCGTAGGCCTCAGCCGCGATGGCACAGGCCTGCTCGTGATGGTTAAAATAACAGTGAAGTCCCGGCTGGTGTCCAAGCCCGTCATCCAGATGCATCGCGCCTCCGCCCGTCACCATAAAAGCGTCGGTGATGCCCTCGTCTACCAGCTTCTGGGCAATATAATCAGAAACCTTCATTCTCATAAGTGAAACCTTCTCCTCTCTCAAGATAATACCTTTCTCGATTATACCATGCGGACCGCATACAGTCCAGTAGATCATATTTTTGTAAGGTTTTCAGTAACTGTTCAGTAGGTCTGCGCACTTGCTGCGCTGACCGTAAGAAAACCTAGGCTAAAAGGCAAAATCCCACCGGCGTAGCCGATTTGGAATGGATTTTTGCATGTAACTGTGAAGGTACTGAACAGTTACGGTTTTCGCAGGTCTTCCCCGGCGGCACTCTCCGCCTTAATTTTCCGCATTTTCCATCCCATGAAATGCTTTCCACGGCGTTCCAGATATGCCAGGAACCTACACTGGAATTCGGCCTCCACAGCCTGTTATAATCAGCCCGTAAACGAAAACACCACGGCAAAACATTTCAATTTTCATATCAAAAAGGAGAGAAAACGATTATGAAAAAACAGACAAAGATCGCTGCGGTCTTATCCGCGGCAGCATTTATGATGATGGTCTCCGGCCTGCCGGTCTATGCGGCATCCTACGGCTGGGTGACAGAAGGCGACGCAAAGGTCTACTACGATGAGGACGGGTACCTCACCACCGATGCCTGGAGAAAGCGTGGAGAAGACTGGTTCTATCTCGGTGAAGATGGACAGATCGTAAAAAGCAAGAAGATCGACGAGTACTATGTGGATGACGAAGGAAAGATGGTCACAAACGCATGGGTGGAGTTAAAGAATGAGGAAGATCCGGACTCCCCGGAGACACCGGATACCTTCTGGTACTACTTTGAGAAGGACGGGAAGTCCGCTGTCTCCAAGTGGGTGAAATTTGACTCCAAATGGTACTATTTCGATGAATCCGGCCATATGGCAACAGGAAAGACGGAGATTGACGGGGCGACCTACTACCTCGGAACAGAAAAAGACGGTTTCATGCGGACCGGCTGGATCCGTTTAGAGGAAAACAGCCACGCACCGGGCGCTTCCGAGAGCTGGTACTACTTCAATTCCGACGGCAAAATGGTGACCACCCAGTACGATAAGAAGATCGACGGAAGCTACTACACCTTCATCGACGGAAAGATGCAGACGGGCTGGGTCCTGATGCCGTCCAAGTCTGACGCAACAGACAGCAACGCCGCATCCCCGAAGATCACCGACTACCAGTACTACGGAACAGCTGGGGACGGAAAGCGCGCCGAAGGTTTCCGCTCCATCGAGGGCATTTCCGGGATCCACGCTGCAGATGAGGTATACACCTTCTACTTTAAGGCCGGAAAGCCGTATGTTTCCGATAAAAAGGGGAATTCCCTGTTCACCATCAACGCGAAAAAGTATGCGTTCAGTGACCTGGGAATCATGCAGACAGGCAGACAGATCGCGAATGTGGCGAACGATGAGATCGCAAACTTTTACTTCGGTGAGGACGGTATCGTAAAGACCGGAAAACAGGCGATCTACAACGAGGAGACCGGTGAGACCGAGAACTGGTTCTTCCACACCGACGGTGACAAGAAAGGACAGGGCTACCACGGGCTCCGCGACGGCATCCTCTACGTCTACGGAAAAAGACAGGACGCCACCGCCGACCAGAGATACGCACCGGCCGTCTTAAACGGTGTGACCTACCTCGTAGGAACCGCCGGAAACGTGCAGAAAGCATCCGCTTCCTCCACTTCCTCCGAGAAGCCGGAGTTAGGGCGCGGATATAAGGACATCAAAGACGCGAACGGCAAGATCTGGACCGTGGATACGGCCGGAATCGTTCAGTAACGCTGCCTATTCGCATCAAATGGAAGTGCCGGACTCTAGAAATTGGAGCCCGGCACTTTTATTTATAACAATTTTTTAATTCTTGCTAATTCAAATCCATCTAGCGTTTCCCCTGAGTGCAACACCTTCAATTCTCCCCAGTTAGCACGCTCAACCCTCGTTAATGAATCTAACTTAACAAACGATGGCCGCATAAACGGTGGATTATAGGAATGCAACCTTTCATTTGTCGGGAATGCGAGCTTCCGCTCCTTTCCTTTTATCGATGAAACATTCAATACTTCAATATAATCCGTCTCTGCCGTAATAACAAGGTACGTTCTATCATAGGCAGGAAACTCACCATCAACAAATCGAATCTTTCCCAGAACACCTTGACCTACCATGAAACTCATCAATAGATCACCAGCCTTCCATTATCCACATAAACACTGTACGTGTCATCATCAGCCGATAATGAAAAGCTCTCCAACTGGTCTATCATATCGTCTGTCAATGTGAATCCATCATAATAAAATGTAACTCCGTTAATAACCTCGCTCGATGTTGCTTCGTTCGCTGCTTCTTTATAAGCTGAGATTATTTCACGCATTCTTTCAATATCAGAACGCTGATACATCATATTAACAACTGACATTTCTTTGTCATGATAACCAGTACTGCTAGTTCCATGATCAAATGCCTCTTTCCAGAAATTAAATGTGTGATTGATATCTGACAATTCCTTTGCCGAAGCATCACCAAAAATTCCAATTACCAGATTCAACACTTCATATTCTTTTTCGGAAAAATCCGGTTGGTAAACTTCGCTGTCATGCCGAAATGCGCTGTAATCATTTTTATATCTTAAGCGCACCTTTTCTACAACACATCCATTCTTAAAAGCCAACACTTGATCTTTGAATAGTGGTTCACCATATTCCGCAATATTTGCCAAATCTGCCAATACTAACAGCTTTTGCAATTTCATATTTCCGTCATATGTGTTCGGTTTAGAATCAGCGCCTTTTTTTATGAAAAACTTTGCAAAATCATATGCATCTCTCATATTGACACCCTCCTTAAATAATATTCACTCCAAATTGAAGTGCCCAAAAACCGAACTTGCTTATGAACACACTAAATTCATCCTATATTATATTCAGACATATCGATCTCGTCAATGCTTAAGAATCCACATTCTTCTGGGTCTTTATTATAACATATGTTTTTTCAAATGTAAACGTATGTTCGATTTTTATCTTCCTGCTTCTTCATCCCAGCTGCCGTCCTCTTTTACAAGCCAGCCGTCCGGGGTTCTCTTCTTTGCGTACATAATTCCTCTGGTTCCGTCGGAGACAGGATTCAGGTAATACCATTTTCCATCAATGAACTGCCATCCGGTCAGCATTCCCTGATTTGCGTCCATGTAGAACCAGCCCTGGTAAAATGTATCGTAGATCCAGCCGGTACTTAAGTAACCGTCAGCACCAAATGCCCACCATCTGCCGTTGATCTTCTCCCAGTGGTACTCGCCTGCGCTGCCCTTCGGATAGGAACCGTCGCTGTAGCGGAGCCACCATCCCCTGGAATCTTTCATCCAGTGGCTGTAGCCGTCATTTGTCACCTGGTTATCAGCACCTGTGATGATTCCCCGAGCATTGCTCCAGTAGCCTTTCTTGCTGTCCTTCGTTACGTTATTGGCTGCGCTGTTCGCCGCATTGCCGGAGCGGACATCGCTCAGCTTCGGAGCAGTTGTCTTGGAATCATTGTAATCGGAATCATCACTGCTGGAGCTTCCATTTTCAGAGTCGTTATCGGACGGATCCGCTTTCAGTGTCACAGCCACCGGAATCTCGATATTCTCATAGTTCTGTGTCTCCACAGTCACTACGATCTGCGCCGTCTTGCCGATCATTTCCTTGGAGCTGCCCTTTAACTTAAATACCAGTTCAGAACCATCGACCGCCGGGCTGCCATCTATGATCTGTCCCTCATCGGAAACGATCTGTGCTGTCACCGCTGCAAGCGTTCCGCAATCCTCCGGAATTCCAGTAAATTTCACCCGCTTCTCGCCAGTCTCTTTGTAGCTGTAAGTTTCTGACAGACCAGTTACTGTCAGAGCCGCTGCTTTTTTTACAACTACTTCAACATCTTTTTTAATCTCATTGAAGTTGTCCATCTCCGCTTTCACATGCACCGTATATGTGCCAGCATCTTTAAAGCTTGGAACTTCGCTATCAAACTTCTCATCGTCTATCGAGTAGAAGAATTTTGCATTGGATCCGCTCACCTTGTCAAGACCGGTGTTTACAGATGCATCAATCTGCGCTTTCTGCACTGTGCCATTATAAATAAGCGGGGTTGAGGATACATTTATAGAATCAAATTTACGTCGCACGATTTCACCGCGAATTTCATCGTAATCTTTCGTCAATTTATAATTTCCCACATCTTTACCGGCTAAAGTGATATTTTTAGCATCAATATAACATACTCCAGCATCTGTACCTCGATACGACCAATCCACTGAATCAACATGAATATCATCTGCCGGGTTCTTCTTACCTTCTATGGCTTCAAGTGTGATTATTAATCCCTGATCTTCCTTAACCTCAGAAGTACCATCATAGGTTTTTATCACAGAAGTTCCTGTAATGTCCGGTTCTAATTTGCACTTCTCGATTGTAAATGAAACCTCTATTTCCTCAGTTTTATAATTTCTATATCCCCTCAGATGAGCGGTATATGTTCCAGCATTCTTTAACTCTGTAACCTGTACTCCTTTCTCATCTGTCCAATACTCTATTTTATAATCCTCGTTGTCAACTTTATTTCCAGAAGAACCTAACCAATTCTCAAACACATTGATTTCTGGATTCTTAGATTCTCCATCATAAGCGACAGTTTGCGGATTGACAGTTACATTTACATCCGTAAAATTACGCTTTTCAATATTTATTTGATTGTTAGAACAAAATACTATCGGCTTGTAGTTATCCGTTACAACCCTTACAAAAACATACTTACCCGAATCTGCTACATCTTTGACTTTTAAAGACGAATCCCAATTAGCTTCTGATAACGCTACATCTCTTGAATCTGCTAGTTGATATTGATAACTTGCATTCACATCTTCAGGAATATTACTAACCGTAATTATAGCTGGCGTTTCTTCCTTACCATCATACACTTTATTAACAGCATCTACTGTCAGCGTCCAATCTTCAGGATAATCTCCTGGTGTGACTGTTAATGTTATGTAGACTGGTTTTCCTTCCTGATAAAGCCCTTCTTTCTTAGTTTTAACCTCTATTCTAAAGGTACCAATCTTTTTTACTGTCAATTCACCAGTTTCTGAATTAATTTTTCCAGTATCTTTATTTTCACTTCCCGTATCTTTAACAAGTGTATACTGCAAAGATCCAGCATTACCAGGTTTTGTAATTGTTGTCACATTCGTAATTTTTATTGGATTTCCAGTATATTTTGTAGTCGGATACACGTCAGAAACTTTAATCTCCCCTGGCTCCATTTTTAAATTATCCGGCAGGGTTCCATTTCCACTAACTATACCGTTGTTTGTAAATGTTCCATCGCCTTCAAGACTAATATCAATAACCAGATGACCATTATTTTCAAGTGTACCATTAGAACTGATTATGACTCCATTTGTTGTTACAGTCGCATTCCCACCAATTGACATTGTTCTATTTCTGTCAACAACAAGAATATTCGTATTCAGTTCTCCCTCACCACTAATTATTGTGGACGTTCCATTTGCAACAAAACCATATCCATTTGTATCAGAAATTGCTGTAATAGACCCACCTGCAAGTTTGAATTCCCCCGCATTATCAATAATAGTCTTTCTGGTTCCCGAAGCTTCCAATGTTCCACCGGACATATAAAAATTACCACCTGGATTAGCAGCTATCCTAAGTGCGCTTTTTGCGATTCCTCTTGCAATAACTTTTCCACCGCTAATATTTAAAGTTCCTGAAACATTAATTGCTGCCGACCCTCCTGCATCTGATCCTGCATAATCTATCGTAGCCTTAACAATCCCTCTATTGATCGTCAAACTTGAATTACTTGATATATCAATAGCACTTGAATCTTTAGTTCCAGGAACACTCACCTCTAAAGTTGCATTCTCATCTCCCTCAATCGTTGCTCTTGACCAACCATAAAGGAATAGACCACGTTTAGGGCTTGCATTACCATCCAGACTATTATTGCCCTCTAATTCTATCGTCCAATTTCCTCCTGAAATATATATCTGATTCAAAGCCGCATTTGTTAATTTTAATTTGAAATTACCTTGATTATCTATGTTCGTAGCCACCCAACCATTACCACTTGCATTTGCAAGATTAGTGCCGTCCCATGTAACAGACTTAGATTGTCCTCCCTGGGTTATCACTAAATAGGTACTCGGTGTCGCCGTCACCGACGCTTCGTCTCCCGCCACAGAAACTTCCACCACCAGCGCATCCGCGCCATCTGCCAGCTCATAGCCATCCGGCAGCTCCGCTGTGAACTCATAGTTACCCTCTAATGGCCAACATCCCTTCTCGTCCTGCACATACTCCGCGCAGGTCCAGTTAGCAATCTGGAGGTTCTTTTCTTCCCACACATCGCTGTCCCCGACCTGGGCAATGATCGCCTGTGGGAGGTATTCGGTAACTTCCTCGAAGGACGGCTGTGCCTCCTCGGTGACTCCGGTGAGTTCCAGTTTGCCACCGATCAGGATTTCTTCCGGATCGTACCAGGTCCAGGAGTGGATCTCGTTTTTTGTTTTTGTCTGGGTGTCCACTCTTGTAGTTGTTCCCGGTTTTACTGTACTGTCGTCTGCTGTAGATGTTCCCGAATTTACTGTGGAATCATCTGCATTAGATGGAGTTGAAAGTACCCCTCCATTTTTGGTATTTTGTATACAACCGGTTTCTTCACTACACACATGCGTACACTTTGCCGGCTCCAGTTCTCCGATCTGTGATGGGGTCGCCGTCTCATCCAGGTCTCCGTAACACTCCGCTGTATGCACATGGGTACACCGTTTTTCTCCTGTCTCCTGCAGGACTTCGCCCCAGGCTGTATTGCCGAAAATTGTTGATAATGCCAGCGACATCGTCATCCATACCGCTGCTGCTCTCCGTGTCTTCTTCATCTGACCATCTCCCTTTTATTCGTTTTATTCCGAAAGCCAGTTATAGCTATTTTACTGATTTCATTATCCGATAAAAGGCCCCTGTACGTCAAGCGGATATGCACAAGATATCATTTTTTTACATAAAATGTCGTTTAAAACACGATTAAATTCCGAAATTTTCCTTTATGGCTCAGTCCTACACTTAAAATCATCCTTCGAATTTTGTATGCATAAAATATGTGTAGAACGGAAATAACCACGGGTCAGCTGCCAACACAGCCATCCGCGGTTATTTCTGCCTGCAGCTGCCTGTTTTTCCGCAGCCGTCTTTCCTCACTATTTACTTTCCGTAATATACTCTTTCACCAGGCGGTTCAGTGTGCATTTCATCTGTACCACAATGTCCATCAGCCTGTCGTTCTCTTCGCGAAGCCTTTGGTTTTCTTCTTCCAGAGCATTTTTGCAATGTCTCTCCATGCTCATTGTTTTCGTCCCCCTTACGCCTCGTCAGCAGCCGCCCTTTCCTGCGTCCACTTCCTTTTACTTAAATATATAATACATTTTCCGGCAATTGAAAAGTGGTTTTTGAACGCAAGTTTCGACACGGTTCGAAGGACACACGATATGCATGGACAAAGTTCTGCGCCGCAAGACTCCTGCTGCCCACAAACGGCAGACCTCGTGCAACAGCGAAATCAATATAAAAAAGCGGCAGTCCCGCCAAAAAAAGCAAGACTGCCGCCAGATTTTCTCTTATATGATATGGAGCTGCTCAAACGCCCAGGCGATCCCGTCGTCTTCGACATCTTTGGTGATGAAAGTTGCGTAAGGCTCAAGCCCCTTCGCATGTTTCTCCATAATAATGCTGTTTCCGGCATACCGAATCATCGCCAGATCGTTCATGCTGTCCCCAAAGGCGTAGGAATCTTCTCTCGCGATCCCATATCTCTTTAAGATCACTTCCATCGCCGTCGCCTTATCGTACCCTGTCGGCACGCACTCGTAGAGTCCGTGTCCCCGGTCGATGGCGGTCACGTCCGGTGCCAGGATCTTTAAAAAACCTTCCTCGTCACTGTTCTCGTCCGCAAGAACACAGAACTTATCGAAATCCACCAGCTCCGTATTCCAGTCCGCGCTGGCCAAGCCCTGGTTCTTATAGACTACGTTCTTCACATGCTCGATCTCATCCATATGGGAGACACCGGTCTGAACCGTACATGCCTTCGGTCCCTCTAAGATTCCGTCAAGTTTACACTCGAGGATCGCCTTCTGGAGCTCCCAACGGCGTTTTGCGGAGATTTTTCTGTGGAGCAGGGCTTTTCCCTCCGCCTCTATGTAGGTTCCACAGCCGCAGAGGTAGCCGTCCACCGGTACTTTCCCCTCAACATCCTTCATCAGGCATCTCGTCCTCCCGGAGTTGATGAAAACCAGGTGTCCGGCGCGGCGCGCCTCTGTTAAAGCAAGCGCCGCGCTCTTCGGGAGCTCCTTCGACGCATCCACCAGGAGCGTCCCATCGATATCAAAAAATAATGCTTTTCTCTTCATGATCTCCGTATTAGTTTGCTGCGGAACTGCTCTCGCTCTCCTCTGCAGCAGTCTCTTTCTCTTCAAGAATATTCTCAGCCTCTGTTGTCTCGGCTTCTGTCTCCGGTGCCTCTACATATGTGGAGTTGTCGATCAGGTAGTAGTAAACAGCGCCCATATCGAAGATCTGGTTTGCGGAATCCTCACCGTAGGTCGTGATCATCTGCGCCGCGTTCTTGAAATAGTTCATAACAGCGAGCTTATCTTTCTGTTCATCTGTCGCGGAAAGGTTCTCCTCTGCCTGGATCGCGTTTAAAATGATCTGCTGTTTTACAAGGTTCTCTGCTGTGTCGCGGAGTCCGTCCTCGTCTGTTCCCAGGAACATGCTGAGGAACTGATCGAACTCAAGTCCATAGCTGCTTGCATAGCTAGAATATGTGTTCTTTAACTGGTTGAACATATCATCAACGGCATCCGGGTCAGCTGTAACCTCGGAGTTGTTGATGACCTCGTTTAAGAGCTCGCTTCCTGCCGCGTTGAAGAACTGGCTGTCAGCCTCTGCCTGAAGCTCCGCACGTACTTCCTCTTTTAACTGGTCAAGAGTCGCTGTGGCGTCGTTGTAGTAACGTTTTGCGAGATCATCGTCCACCTTGCTGTCGGACTCAGATTTTAACTGGTTTAATTTTACATGGAATACGACTTCCTGGCCTGCGAGGTCAGCGCTGCCGTAGTTGTCCGGGAATTTTAAGTTTAAGTCTTTCTCATCGCCGACATTCATGCCGATGACGCCGTCCTCAAAGCCGTCGATAAATGTGCCGCTGCCAAGCTTCAGGTCATAGCCCTCTGCGGTTCCGCGTGCAAATGCCTCGCCATCCTTCGTGCCGGAGTAGTCGATATTTGCGGTGTCACCTTCCTGGGCCGGGCGTCCCTCGATGGTTACCGGGTACTCCGCGCAGAGTTCCTTTAATCTTGTCTCGATCTGGGCGTCAGTTACTTCCTCTTCCTTTGCGGAGAAGGTCAGGTTCTTGTAATCTCCGAGAGTGACGCTCTCCTCGTCGTGAAGCTCTTCCTCGGATTTTGTCTCTGTCTCAGTTGTCGCGGATGCGGTCTCCTCTACAGCCGCGGAGCTGCTCTCAGCATTCTGATTCTTATTTCCGCATCCTGTCATGATCATTGCAGCTGCAGCAACACAGATACCTGCTTTTATAATTTTTTTCATGTTCTCGTTTCCTTCCATTCTGTCTCTATTTCCCCGCGCGCTGCCCATTTCCTGGGTCACCCGCGCGTAATATCCATTCTAACATACCGCCACGCGAAAAAAAAGGGTGTTCACAGAATTTTAAGAGAAAAACAAAAAACATCCTGTAAGGATCATGATCCCGCCAGGATGCTTTTTTACTATCTCTTATTTATAAAACGCACAAAACGCCTTATATGTATTGTACACGTCAAGCTTTGAAGCCAGCTCAAACGGCGCATGCATGGAAAGGATCGGAACACCGAGATCCACGACATCCACATCCATCATCGCCACAAACTGGGCGATGGTTCCGCCGCCGCCCGCGTCAACGGCGCCGAGTTCGCCAGTCTGCCAGTAAACGCCATTCTCTTCCATGATACCGATGACCTTCGCCATGGTCTCCGCGCTGGCGTCACTGCTGCCGGATTTTCCTCTCGCGCCTGTGTACTTTGTGAGTACGCAGCCTTTGTTTACATAACTGGAGTTTCTGTTCTCGTAAACACTGGCGAACGTCGGATCATATGCCGCGTTTACATCGGAGGAAAGGCAGATGGAATGGCGCAGAACGGTCTTTGTGTCCGCCCCAAAGCTCTCCGCAAGATCCTCAACCGCATGATGGACGTAGTCGGAGTGAAGTCCCGTATTTCCGACGGAGCCGATCTCTTCCTTATCTGTAAGGATCGTGAATGTGGTGTGTTCCGGGTTCTCCGCAGCGATCTCCGCCATCAGCGCTGTATACGCGCACACACGGTCATCCTGTCCATAGGAACCGATGAGGCCGCGGTCCAGTCCGATATCAACGGCCTTGTATGCCGGAACCATCTCGATCTCCGCACGGGTGAAATCCTTCTCCGTGATTCCGTAGCGGTCATTCAATAACTTCATCGCAAGGAGCTTCGCCGGATTCTTGATCTTCTCGTTCTCCTCGTCATGGTACGGAATAGAACCGATGATAATGTTCAGCTCCTCGCCCTTTAAGCCCTCGCCGAGCTTTCTTCCGTTCTGCTCTGCCGCAAGGTGCGGGAGAAGGTCTGTCACGCAGAACTGCGGATCGCCCTCTTTCTCGCCGATGGAGACCTCAACAGTCTCTCCGTCCGCCTTCATAACGACGCCGTGCATGGATAACGGCACGGTGCCCCACTGGTATTTGCGGATTCCGCCGTAGTAGTGCGGCTTTAAATAGGCGATCTCGTCCTTTTCAAATAATGGGTTCGGCTTTAAGTCCAGGCGCGGGGAATCGATATGGGCGCCGTTCATGCGCAATCCCTCGTTCAGATCCTTTGTGCCGATGGTGGAAGCGATAATTGCTTTCTTTCGGTTAACCCAGTAGATCTTGTCGCCCGGCTTATAGGACGCCTTCGGGTCAAATTCCTTGTATCCGGCGTCCGTTAAGAGCGATACCGCCTTTTTCACACATTCTCTCTCGGTCTTTCCCTCATTTAAGAATGTCTTGTATCCCTCGCAGAAATCCTGCGCCTCCGGAATCTGTTCCGGCGCTTTTTCTCCGATATGCGGAGCTTCCCAGAGAAGTGCTTTTTCCAGATCTTTGCCGTTCATGCTAAAAAACCTCCGTATGTGTATTTTATGAATTATAACAACTCACTCACGCTGCCTGGTCCGAATTGGTCTGTTTTATGTAAACCATTTTCGGCCTGGACACATGTTCAAATTTCTGCATGCAGCTGTCTTGTCTTATCTCTTACTTTGTAAGCAGATCTTTACTGTCGAGCATCAGTGTAAATGGACCATCATTTAGCAGGTCCACCTTCATATCTGCCCCGAACTCCCCATGTGCCACCTTCTCCACATGCATCCTGCACCGCTCCATAAAGTATTCATAGAGGCGGTTCGCATGGTCCGGCGCTCCGGCATCAGTAAAGCTCGGGCGGTTGCCCTTTCTGCAGTCCGCGTACAGCGTAAACTGGCTCACAACAAGGATCTCGCCGCCCACATCCTGGAGCGAGCGGTTCGTCTTTCCGTTCTCATCCTCAAAAATGCGGAGCTTGCAGATCTTGTCCGCCATCTTGTCCGCAATGCTCTCGTCATCCGTGTCGGAGACGCCGAGAAGAATCAGGAATCCCTGTCCGATGGATCCCGTCTCCTGTCCGTCCACACGGACCGACGCGTGTTTTACTCTCTGTAATACGACTCTCATGTTTCCTCCGGCGCTCTGCCTGCACTCCATTTTCCGTACCTGCAGATCCGCCCATAAATTTTATATTTTCGCTGCTGGAATTACCTGCCTTAACAAGAGCGGAAACGGCCTACGTTGGACCGTTTCCTGCAAGTTCTTCCTGTCTTTTTTCTACCTTTTCCCGCTCGCGGCGCTTTTCTTCCTCCATACGCCGCTCTTCCTCCTCGACGGCCATGATCGCCTGGTTTAAGGAGAACATCTTCATGTCCAGCATATCCACCATATCGGCACAGGACTTCAACTCCCGCTCCAGATAATCCGGCGCTTTTCCCTCAAATTTATAAGCGATCTTGTGCTCTAAGGATGCCCAGAAGTCCATGGCAATGGTCCGGATCTGGATCTCGACCTTCGTGTCCCGCTTTCCTTCCGACAGATAGACCGGGATCGTCACCACCATATGGTAGCTCTTGTATCCGTTCGTCTTCGGGTATTTAATGTAGTCCTTGACATGCAGGACCGTGATATCCGCCTGTCTTGCGATCATATCCGCGATCGGATAAATGTCGGACATAAAGGAACAGATGATCCTGATTCCCGCGATATCATTTAAGTGCTCCACCATGTTGTCGATCGTGACTTCACATCCGTCGTTTTTCAGCTTTTTCACGATGCTCTCCGGTGTCTTCAAGCGGGAAGTGATGTGCTCGATCGGATTGTAATTGTACAACTGGATAAATTCATTGTTTAAGATCTCGATCTTCGTGTTGATGGATTTTAACGCGGAGCTGTATAAAAACATCGTTGATTTCCACTGATCGATCTGATCAAAGCCTCCAGACTCTTTCGTCATGCTGACGCCCCCTTTCTTCGCAGCCGGGAACGTTCCGTCCATGCGACCATGTCTTCACGCGTTCTCTGCTACAGCTTCAGACCCTTTAAGAGATCCGCAAGACCTGTGCTTGCCTGACCTTCTTCCTTATATCCGTAGGTGTCCTCAGCTTCTCTCTCCTCTTCCTCCTCGATCAGCTCCTTCATAGACAGACTGATCTTGTTGTTTGCGGTGGAGATAATTTTTACACGTACTTCCTGTCCCTCTTTCAGAACAGCGCCCGGATGTTTGATCCTCTTTGTGCTGATCTGGGAGATATGAAGGAGACCGGTAAGTCCGTTCTCAAGCTCTACAAATGCGCCGTAGTCCTTTAAGGTCTCGACGGTACCCTTCATGACAGCGCCGACTTCGCATTTTGCTATTTTTTTGTTTGTCTCTTCCTGTTTCTTCTCTCTCGCTGCCTCACGGCCGGATAATACGAGGCGGTGTGTCTCCTCGTCGGCGGTGATAACGGTTACCTCAATGGTCTTTCCGTCGAATTCCTTTAAGTCTTCCACATACTCGTCGCTCAGGCGGGAAGCCGGAATAAATCCGCGGATTCCTTCCAGGTACGCAACGGCGCCGGCGTTTACGATCTCAGCGATCTTTACCGGGACAACGGTGCGCTCTTCCATCATATTTTTCAGCTTATCCCACGCGAGGACCTGATTTGCTTCCTTCTTTGAGAGGACCATATTTCCCTCGCCGTCGTTTGTCGCCATCACGGTGGCTGTGATCTCGTCGCCCGGATGGATCATCTCTGCCATGTTGAAATCAGGGTCTTCGCTCAGGTCGTCCTTGCGGATCACGCCGTCCGCGTAGGCCTTTAAGTCCACGATCACCGCGTCATCTGTCACATCGATCACGGTACCTGTCACAACATCGCCAACTCTAATTTTTTTAAGGGAAGCTTCTAACTCCTCTTTGTAATCGTCCATGGATTCCATATGTCATCTCTCCTTTTCTCACCATCTGTCCTTACACCGTTGGACGGCATAATTATGAATAGTAATTCCTTTCTCTATTTAACCATATTCTGTGAATATTTGCCATAGTTTTCACAAAAAAATCATGATAAAATGTGCATAGTAATTACTGTACACGGGTAGGAATTTTCTGAACTGAAAATTCCGTACACTACAGTGGCGGTAGTGGATTTTGCCGATCTTGAATGCGAAGCATCGGCAAAATCGGTTACTGTTTGCGCAAGGCGTAACCAGTAACGCATAGTATATATTTTGGAGGCACCCACCATGAAAGATTATGCTGACCTGCATACCCATACCATCGCCAGCGGACATGCCTATGGAACCATCACGGAGATGGTCCATGCCGCTGCTTTAAAGAACCTGCCGATCCTCGGCATCACCGAACACGCCCCGTCCATGCCGGGAAGCTGCGGAGAGATGCAGTTTTGTAACTTCAAAGTGATCCCGCCGGTCTTAGAGGGCGTCCGCCTTTTATTCGGCTGTGAGTTAAATATCGTAGACTATAAAGGAAGCATCGACCTGTCGGAGAAGATGTTAAAGCGGTTATCCTACACCATTGCCAGTCTCCATGATCTCTGCTTAAAGCCGGGAACAAAGGAAGAAAACACCTTCGCTGTCGTCACAGCGTTAAAAAATCCATATGTCACGATCCTCGGACACCCGGATGACGGAAAATTCCCTCTGGACTACGAGGCGGTGGTGAAAGCCGCAAAGGAGTACCACCGGATGATCGAGCTCAACAACACATCCCTGACCCCGGGCGGCTCCCGCATCCACGCATACGAAAATGACCGGATCATTCTTCCGCTCTGCGCGAAATACAAGGTTCCGGTTATTATGAACAGCGATGCCCACTTTACGACGGCTGTCGGGGAACATGGACGGGCGGAGGCCCTCTTAAAGGAGTTAAACTTTCCGGAGGAACTGATCGCGAACTATCATCCGGAGATCCTGAAGGAATATATTCCGGATTTAGCTGACTTCCAGGGTTGAAATATCTGATAAAAGGAGGCTTGCCTTTACTGCTGGCAGCATATTTCAGCTGCCTGACAGCACAAAAAACGGCTGCGAAGTTTTATTTCACTTCACAGCCGTTTCCTCTTTCGTAAAAATCATTCCAGAATTACTTCAGCAGTTTGTCGACCTTCGCCCACAGTGCCTGCAGTTCCTTCTGATCGCTCAGACGGTCTTTCTGGATCCGGATAATATTCTCCAGCGCCGCGTTCGCGCCATCCGCATTTAACTTCTCATCACAGGTCTTCTTCGCCTTTGTGTACGGGTCCATGCTCTCCTGATCCTCTTCCTGCTCTGCCTGGAGCTTCTGGATCTTCTCCACAAGCTTTACCGCCTCGTCCGACGGATTCTTTACATCCTGCCACTCTAAAAGGTGAGTGTTGTTCTCCGCATTGATCGTATCCAGTGCAATACTGTTCTTTAACATCGTTTTCCAGTTGTCCGAGATCGCCGTCTCATACGTCTGCTTCGCAGTTTTATTATCCGCAAAAGCTGTTACCGGCATTCCCGCAAGACATACCAGAAGACCGAATAAAAATAAAATCCTCTTCATCTTCGTGTCCTCCTCATTGCAAGCTGATAATCAATCTCTTGACACTTTCGTGCTCCCGAGATACTAAAACATCTGAAACCCACCCGATTTTACTTTTCATCCAATCGGTGGATATTTTCCATGTTCCGTTCATTCAAAGAATATCTGCAAATGTCTGCTTATCACACTTACAAATCCACTCTCTGAACTGTTATCATCTTATCACACTTCTGTCCATTCTTCTACGGCAAAGCTGCGGCAATCCTGCGGCAGTATGATCGTAAATATGGCACCATCCGGCGAGGCTTCTGCCGCAATATTGCCTCCCATGTACTCCATGGAGCGCTTTGCGATGGAAAGTCCCAGCCCGTGATTTCCGTTCTTTCCTTTATAAAAGCGATCGAACAGATGAGGAAGATCGTCTTCTGCAATTCCCGGTCCATCGTCCCGGATCGTGATCTTTAACTGCTCCCCGTTCTCCTCCACAGAGATCTGGACCATCTCCTTTGCGTATCGGATACAGTTTGATGTCACATTCGAGAACGCCCGGCCTAAAAGCATCACATCCGAGATAATTTTATGCTCATCCCCCGGCAAAAATTCCAATTTTATTTTTTTCTGGTACACAAGTCCCTCCAGGCGCTCGATCTGATCCTCGATGTACTCCCGGATCCCCAGCTCCACTGGCACGACCTGGTACCGCATCTGATCCATTCTTGTTAACGTCAGGATCCCGTCAACAACTTCCGTCAGGCGGCTGCTCTCATCCAGGATCACGCCTGCTGCCTGGGAGACATCCTCAAAGACACCTCTCTGGATTCCCTGGGCATAGCCGCTGATGGACATAAGCGGAGTCCGGAGCTCATGGGACGCGTTCTGGAAGAACACACGCTCCGCCTCGTCCGCCTTTAAGAGATTGTCCTGCATCTGGTTGATCTCATTTTCCAGCTCGTAGAGCTCTTTTACCGTCGTCCCAGTCTCGACTTTCTTAAACTTCTTCTCACCGATTCCCCGGGCTGCTTCACAGAGACGGCTCACCGGAGTCGAGATACTTCCCGCAACGAACCAGAACAGTACGATAGACACGCCCGCCACGGCCAGCATGACCATGAGCACCAGTCTCGACACCTCATTTAAGATCACGCTGGTATCGTGGATCGGGCAGTACAAGAGCACATTCTGGACGCGCCCAGACCGGTTCTGGGCCACGTCCAGGAAATAGAGCATATATTTTGTGCCGCCGATGGTCTCCTCCGTGGCCTCCCCGCTCTCGAACGCCGGATCATTTCCGGTCATTCTCGTCAGAAATTCCGAGTACATCTGGGTCATCTCCGGCTGGTCATCATAGTTTTTCGGATACAGCACCCGGTAATTATTTCCAATGACCAGCATTTTCGACTCCCCGGACTCTGTCTGAGCCGCGTTCCGCAGGGCATTCAAGAGGCTCTTCCTGTCATCCGGCCCATTAGTTTCGTCCGGCACGTCCAGGTTGCTGTACTCGTCCGCCAGTTCCTCCACAGTCTTCACCATCTGTCCGAGGTCCCGCTTCGCGTTGTAGTTCATATGTCCGTCCAGCGCATAGCTGAACACGAACCACGCCGCCACCGGGAACGCGATCAGAAGGAACATCACCGGAAGGAATATCTTCATCCGGATACTTAATTTCATGCCTCTCCTCCACTCGTCAGGCGGAATCCGTAGCCCCATACGGTTTCGATCTTCACGGTGCTCTTCTGGTCTTTCAGTTTCTTTCTGAGACGCTTCACCATGTCATCCACGGCGCGGGTGTCAACCTCCTTGCTGTCCACCTTCCAGAGAGATTTTAAGAGGTCATCGCGGCTCGCCGCATGTTCCTGGCGCTCCAGCATATGGCACAGGAAGTCAAATTCCAGCGGGGTCAGGGCAAAATCTTCGTCCTTTAACTTTGCGGTGCGACGCTTCGGGTAAAGCTTGATGTCCCCGATCTCATAGGAATCCTTCGCCTCCTCCTGTCCGGAGAATGCGTCCACCCGGCGGAATAATGCCTTGACTCTCGTCACGAGCTCCAGCGGCAGGAACGGTTTTACCATGTAGTCATCGCTTCCCAGAGTAATCCCCGTGATCCGGTCTAACGGTGAATCCTTAGCGGATACAATGATGATCGGCACATGGCTCGTCTTCCGGATCTGGGTGCAGACCGTGAGGCCGTCCGTCCCCGGCATCATGATATCGAGGATGCAGAGGTCCGGCGCTTTTTTCTGGAACGCATCCAGAAGAGACTCGCCGTCCCCGAAGCACTCCACCTCGTATCCCTCTTTTTCCAGGAAATTTTCTATCAGAAAACAGATGTTTTTTTCATCATCCGCCACATAGATCAGCTTTGACATAAATTTTCCTCCTGTGTTTCTATTGTCTGCGGAGACCTACAGTTCATACAGTATTTCCGGCAGTCTGCGGTCCCGCGCTTTTACTTCTTCGCTACCGAATATTATACCATGCCTTTCCTTCCATGGTAAATACCTGCCGCAGAATTGCCGCATGACCGCACGGACCAGCGTCTCATCCTGACCATCTGAATATTTTCATTTCCAGTCCCCGCAGACCGGAACAGCATACAAATTTTCGCAGAAAATTGTCCACAAAACGCGTTTTCCCATTGTACTTTCAGGTAAACTATTGTAAACTAATTCTATATCACGGCGCAGTGTAAAAGAAGCGATTTTTTCCACTCCACCACCCAATATTTTCAGAAAGGACGGAATCTCACATGAATAAAGACCTGGAATTTCTCACCCGCGTGATCGACGAAAAATCCGCGAAGATCCTGGATGCCAACGATAAGATCTGGGAGTATGCTGAACTGGCTTTCCATGAGACAAAATCAGCTGCCCTGTTAAAATCAATCTTAAAAGAAGAGGGCTTTGCCCTGACCGAAGGCGATGCCGGAATCCCGACCTGCTTTACCGGAACCTTCTCCTACGGAACAGGAAAACCTGTCATGGGAATCCTCGGCGAGTATGATGCCCTGTCTTCCTTAAGCCAGAAGGCCGCTGACCCGCACAAGGAACCGTTAAAGGAAGGCGCTCCGGGACATGGCTGCGGACACTGCGCGCTCGGTACCGGCGCTCTCGCCGCTGCCCTGGCTGTCAAGGAATACCTGATCGCCAACAAGAAGGACGGAACCATCATCTATTTCGGCTGCCCGGCTGAGGAAGGCGCTGGCTCCAAGCAGTTCATGGCCCGCGCAGGCATGTTCGACAACGTCGATTTTGTATATTCCTGGCATCCGGCAACGAAGAATGCCGTCGAGTGCAATCACAGCAATGCCATCATGGGCGCAAACTTCTATTTTAAGGGCGTTGCCTCTCACGCCGGTGCTACCCCGTACCTCGGAAGAAGCGCCCTGGATGCCGTCGAGCTTATGAACGTGGGCTGCAACTACCTGAGAGAGCACATGATCCCGGAAGCGAGGATCCACTACGCTTACATCGATGCCGGCGGAACCGCCCCGAACGTCGTACAGGATCACGCGACGATCCGCTACGAGGTCCGCTCTCCGTGGGTCTACCAGGTAAAAGAGCTCTTCGAGCGCGTGAAAAATGTTGCCCGCGGCGCATCCATCATGACCGATACTACCTTTGAGTGCGAGCTCTCCATGGCATTCACCGAATACATTCCAAACAATGCCCTGGCGGCGGTTGCGGATGAGTGTTTACAAGAAGTCGGCGCTCCGAAGTGGGACGACGCGGATTATAAGATGGCGAAGAAATTCTTAAATTCCTACCCGGAGAACACTCTTGAAAACATCAGGTCCCAGATTGTTGAAATCTACGGTGAGGACCGTCTGGACGAGATCCTCGAGAAACCGCTGGATTCCGAGATTCACCCGTTCAACCCGGATAAGATCAAGCTGACCGCCGGATCCACAGACGTTGGCGATGTCGGATATGCAGCACCGACCCTAAACATCAACATCGCCACCGCCTGCATCGGAAACGTCGGCCACTCCTGGCAGATGGTTGCCCAGTCCTGCAGCCCGTTAGCCCACAAGGGACTCCTGACCGCAGCGAAAGTCCTGGCTCTCTCCTGCGTCCGCACCATGGACCGCCCGAATGTGATCGAGGCTGCAAAGAAAGAGCTCCACAAGAGAAACGGCGGCCACTATACCTGCCCGCTGCCGGATTCTGTTGAGCCGCCGCTGGATACATACTAAAATAAAATGAATATTTTTCCTTAAGTTGATCAGGGTACATGTCTGTACCCTGATTTTCTGTTATAATGATGATATTCAGTTACAAGGGGGAAATTTTTCATGTACATCTCAACCGAAGCCGCCGAGCGGATCGTCCGGGAAGTCTCACTGGCGGTGGAGCGCCCGGTGAATCTCATGAACGACCACGGCGTCATCATCGCCAGCACCGATCTATCCCGGATCGGCACGCTGCACCAGGGCGCATATGAATCGATCCGTGACAACATGGACTGCCTCATCGTACGCTCAGACTCCGACTATCCAGGATCCCGCATCGGCATCAACATTCCGATCCGTTTTGAGGGGCAGATCGCAGGAGTCGTGGGCATCCGCGGCGATGATTACGAGGAATTGAGCCGCTACATCCGCCTGATCCGCACCACCGCGGAAACCCTGCTCCGGGAAAGTGCGCTCCGCCCGCTGCTGTCCCCCGAAGCGGCCCAGGAACGCCTCTTAAAGAAGATCCTGTTCGAGCAGCCTCTCACCGCGGAACAGATCCGGGAATATGGAAGCCAGTATGGGCTTTCCATGGAGACTTCCTACCATGCCGCCGTTATCATGGCGGACAGTTCTGCGGCAGAACCAGGTTCTGAGGATCCTGTGCGGGCGCTCAAAAAGTATCTTCCCGCACCTGGAACTTCATCGTTTTTCTGCACAGCTCCCGGATGCATCGTCCTGCTGCTCCATGGATTTCATGGAAAAGAACAGGAGCTATCAGAATACCTGGCTTCTTTCTCCCAGGCATCTGAAACTGCTTCCGGTCCACTTCCGGGAATCTCTGTCGGTTATGACCGGAATTCCTGTACATTTTTTACTTTCTACGATGCCTTTCTGCGGGCCCGCACCGCATGCCGCACCGCGAGACTTAAGGCATCGGGCACGCCGATCTGCTACCAGGATCTCACCCTGGAACTTCTCGCCGCGGAACTCTCCGAACCGGTCCGGAACACCTATCTGCGCCGGATCCTGCCGGACATGCCGTCCGAACAACTCCAGTCCTATCTCCATCTCCTGCACGTTTTCTATAACTGCAGCGGATCTGTAGAGAAGACGGCATCGGCGCTTTTTGTCCATAAAAATACAGTCCAGTATCAGTTAAAGAAGCTGGCGGAGCTCACAGGCTTCGATCCCAGAAACATCCGCCACGCCGCGATGTGGGAACTTGTCCTGCTGCTCTATCCCGGCTCTGAGCTGGATCATCACGCATAATTTTTGTGCTCCATAACATTCCTTACACCGGATTCTTGTGTTCTGCCACATCGACGGTATTTGTGTGGAAATGGTATACTGGGTATGCAAATGAGGGAACCCATTTTTGTCTTCCAGCCCAAGTTTTCTTACGGTCAGCGCAGCAAGTGCGCAGACCTGATGAACAGTTACGGAGCAGCCATATATTTCAGGAGGAGTAGAACATGAACATACTGATCGCCGCAGATTCCTTTAAGGGAAGCTGCTCTGCCAGACAAGTGACCGATACCATTGAACGTGCCGCAAAAAATGTAATCCCGGATGTGACCGTCACAAAGATTCCTGTCGCTGACGGCGGCGAGGGAACCGTGGACGCTCTCGTCACGGCAATGAACGGCACGAAGGTGGCTGTTCCCGCCCATGATCCTCTCGGACGCCCGATAACCGCCGAGTACGGACTTCTCCCGGACGGCAGCGCCGTGATCGAGACTGCCGCGGCATCCGGACTTACTTTATTAAAGCTTGAAGAGCGGGATGCCCTGCACGCGTCCACCTTCGGAACCGGCGAGCTGATCCGCCACGCCCTGGAACATGGAGTCAAAAAGATCATCTTAGGTCTTGGCGGAAGTGCCACCACAGACGGCGGAGCCGGGCTGGCGGGCGCCCTTGGAATCTCTTTTCTCGATAAGAACGGGAAGGAACTGGAACCGGGCGGTGTCCATTTAAGTGAACTCGCCTCGATCTCCACGGACGGACTTTTGAAGGAAGCCGCCGGATGCGAGTTTGTGGTCGCCTGCGATGTGAAGAATCATCTCTGCGGAGCGCTCGGCGCAGCCGCCGTGTTCGGACCGCAGAAAGGCGCCGATGCAGAACAGGTAAAGATCCTCGACGCGGCACTTGCACATTATGCATCCGTTTTAAAGGATGAACTTCACTGCGATGCCGCTGATACCGACGGAAGCGGTGCGGCGGGCGGTCTGCTCTGCGGAATTCTCCCGTATTTTCCGGTGACGATCTGTTCGGGAATCGACCTTGTCCTAGATCTCACAGATTTCGATGAGCATGTAAAGCATGCCGACCTCGTAATTACCGGTGAAGGCCGGATCGATTTCCAGTCCGCGCTCGGGAAAGTGCCGGTTGGCGTGGCAGAACGCGCCAAAAAAGTCCGGAATGTGCCGGTGGTTGCCATCGCCGGGGCGAAAGGCGATGGATGCGAAACGCTTTATAAATTCGGAATCGACGCGATCTTCGATACGATTCCGGGCGTCATGTCGTTGGATGATGCGATGAGCCATGCGGAGGAAAATCTGGAGAGGACGGCAGAGAATGTGCTTCGATTGTTTCAGATTGGGCGTGCAAGATAAATTTTGACAGCTGACTGCTCTTTGGGTTTGATCTGCCCGCAATTTTTTCAAAAAAAGGAGACGATTACATATGAAACTTGTAGTTTTAGATGGATATACAGAAAACCCAGGCGATTTGAGCTGGGATGCATTAAAGGAATTCGGTGATCTCACCGTCTATGACAGAACTTCCTACGCGGAGTCACCGCTGATCGCCGAGCGAATCGGTGATGCAGAGATCGTCATCACAAACAAGACCCCGATCTCCCGTGAGACGATAGACAAATGCCCGAATATCCGCCTGATTGCGGTTCTCGCCACCGGTTACAACGTCATCGACTACAATTATGCCGCTGAAAAGGGAATTCCTGTCGTAAATGTTCCGACATACGGAACCGCATCCGTCAGCCAGTTCTCCATCGCACTTCTCCTTGAGATCTGCCACCACATCGGCCACCATGATAAGACCGTCCATGAGGGAAAATGGGCAGAAAACGATGACTGGTGCTACTGGGACTATCCGCTGATCGAGCTGGAAGGAAAGACCATGGGCATCATCGGCTTTGGACGCATCGGTCAGGCTGAAGGACGCATTGCGAAAGCTCTCGGCATGAATGTTATCGCCTACGACCTCTACCCGAACGAATCAGGGCGCGCAATCGCGGATTATGTTACCCAGGACGAACTTTTCGCAAAGGCGGACGTGATCTCCCTGCACTGCAACCTGACACCTGAGAACACAGGACTGATCAACCGGGAAAATATCGCAAAGATGAAGGACGGCGTGATCCTCCTCAACAACGCCCGCGGACAGCTCGTCAACGAGGCGGATCTCGCTGAGGCGCTTGCTTCCGGCAAAGTCGCTGCCGCTGGTCTCGATGTCGTTTCCACTGAGCCGATCAAGGCTGATAACCCGCTCTTAAAAGCTCCAAACTGCATCATCACCCCGCATATTTCATGGGCTCCGAAGGAAAGCCGTGGGCGGATCATGGACTGCACCGTGGAGAATATCCGGGCGTTCTTAAACGGAAAGCCGGTACATGTAGTGAACATGAAATAACGTAACTGTTCAGTGACATCACAGTTACGAAATAACTTTGACTGCGCGGAGCAGGCACTTTCGCGCTGCTGCGTAAATGAAAGTTTTTGGAATTTCCGTGATATTTCAAGATTCCTGTCATCATTTTCTATTCAGGAGAAAGGAAATGTTCAGTTCCTTTATGATGCTGAACTACATTTAAAATTATGAACGAATCGATCCACAAATATTTCCGCGTGGGCACACTCCAGTGGATGAGTTTTCCCGACAAAGCCCCTATGGACTCCCTACTTCAGCTCGCCTGCGATGACTTTTTTGACGCAGTCGAAGTAAAGGGATATGATACCGCGGATGAACAGCAGCAGGCCGCGAAGCTTCTCGCCCAGAGCCACATGACCGTCTGCTATGGCGCGCAGCCGCTGGAACTCTCCAACAGTCTGAATCCGAATGCCATCGATGAAGACGAGCGAAAAAAGGCAGAGCAGGCGCTTCTCCATGCCATCGATGAGGCAGAACTCCTCGGCGCGGAGGGAATCTCCTTTCTCGCCGGGAAATGGACTCCCGCGCACCAGGATGAGGCATTTTCCCAGCTTGTAAAGACCACCTGGGCACTCTGTAATTACGCGAAGACAAAGCAGATGATGGTGGAACTCGAGATCTTCGACTACGATGTCGACAAAGCATCCCTCATGGGACCGGCTCCATACGCGGCAAAATTCGCCGCCGAGATGCGGATGACCCACAACAATTTCGGTCTTCTCGTGGACCTCTCCCACATCCCGATCACCCATGAGACCAGCCAGTTTGTCGTCCGCACACTCCGCCCTTACATCACCCATTTTCATATCGGAAATGCGGTCGTAAAGGAAGGTTTTGACGGTTATGGCGATAAACATCCACGCTTTGGGTATCCGGAGAGTGCCAATGATACAGAAGAACTCCGGGACTTTTTCCAGGTATTAAAAGATGAAGGTTTCTTCAATGCCGCAAAGCCCTATGTTCTCTCCATCGAAGTCACACCCCGACCGGGTGAGAATTCCGATATCGTGCTCGCCTCCACGAAACGCGTGATCCGGCGGGCCTGGGCATTGGTAGAATAAGAAAGAAATACGTTCCATTCTGGTATACAAGCCATGGACGGAACGTATTTTTTGCTTTTCAGCCGTTCTTCTTATCTATTTTCTTCTTTCTCCGCGCTTCTCGCTGTATTCACCATATACCGGATGACCTCCACCGGATAATCTCCGATGGCAGTCTCCCCTGTCACCATGATTGAAGCAGCGCCATCCATCACAGCATGGAAGATATCATTTACTTCCGCGCGGGTCGGGACAGGGCTGCGCTCCATAGATGCCAGCATCTGGGTCACTACCATGAACGGTTTTCCTGCCGCGCGGCACTTTTCGGAGATCTGGCGCTGAACACCCGGAAGATCCCAGAGATGAACGGCATTTCCAAGGTCACCCCTGGCGATCACGATCTCGTCCGCCGCCGGAAAAAGTTCCTCCAGTTTCCGGACGCCATCCATATTTTCGATTTTCGCGAAGAGCCTGATATCCTCCGCTCCCGCCTCCCGAAGCGCCTCTTTCACGCACTCCAAGTCTCTGTGATCTCTCACAAATGGCTGCATGACACCGGTCACGCCCATCTCTTTTGCGATCTGAATGTTTGCAAGGTCAGCATTTGTCAATGTCGGCGGATAGATCTTCGCGCCTGGAAGAGCCACGCTCTTTCTGCTCTTCAAGAGACCGCCCCAGAGGACCTTTGCAAAATAACGCTTTCCCTGAGTGTTTTCTCCACCATTCCCGGCCACATTTTCCGGTTTTTCCACAATTTTTAAATGGATCTTCCCATCGTCCAGGAGGACTTCCTGGCCCGGAATCAGGTATGGGAAAGTGAGTTCTGGCAGCATGATCTTCGCATACTCTCCAGGTGCTTTCACATGGTCACGTTTATTTTGGGACCGATCAGCGTTTCCAGATCCTTTTCCAAACGTATTTCTCTCAGCTGGTATTTTCTCGATATCTTTATTTTCAGATTTCTGTGCGATTTCTTTTCTATCTGTCCCAGCTGCTGAGGAATCCTTCACTTTTTCCGGGATTCCGCATATTTCTACAATATCCCCATTCTTCAACGAAACAGGCTCAGTGATAGTTCCAGTTCGCAGTTCTGGTCCCTGAAGGTCCACGAGAAGCTGTGGTTTTACCCCGCATTTTTCCGCTGCCCGCTTCATCTTTCCAATCAGATCCCCTGACTCTGCGAGCGTAACATGGGACAGGTTCAGCCGCATTCCTGTCATTCCCAGTGAAAACATCTCCGCCAGCACCTTCTCGCTTGCGCACGCCGGTCCCAGCGTTCCATATATATTCACCATCTAAATATCCTCCTGATCCTTATACTGTCTCAAGCATAACATAAGGCGGCAAGGTTGTCATCCGATTTCCCAGTAGAAAGAACTTTTCCCGACTTTCCTACCTACAGAACCTGCCACCGGCAGCTTTTTCCAGATGCATGGCAATAAAAGGTGCGGCAGACCTTTATTCTCTGTCCGCCGCACCTTCTTTTATCGAAGATCCCATTCTTTATTTATCTTTCAAAAACCTTAAACCTGGATTCTGTCCGCAACTTCACATCCGATCGCAACCCTGCACGCGTCGTTTCCAATGATCATCCAGTCATTGTTCCGCTGGATCACATCGATCGGGTTTCCCTCGCAGAAATCGTGGCGATGAAGAAAATCCATCACTTTCTGGTTTCCGAGCATCCACTTAATTGTATAACGTTCCCCTGATTTTGCCGTTGATAAAGCCTGCATAATAACGCCCCCTGATTCTATGCTTTACAATTGTTTTATTGGATATTGTCTGTAAATTTATATGAATTCATTCATTTTGTATCTTCTTTTTATAGAATACTCCTCAAACTATTGGTTAGTCAAGCGTAAAATCAGTTAGGTGTATGTAATCTTTCCGTCTACGGCAAAATCACAAATTCGGTACTGCTAACATAGCATATATTGTTTTTTTGTAACAGAAAAACCCGCAGAACAAAGTTCTGCGGGCATCTTACGCTTGGACACAAATATCTCACGGAGATACTATATTTATTTTTTCCGGTGTCATCTTCTTGTCCGCTTTGCGACCAAGAAGCCGCGCTTAACAGCGCTATAAAAAGTTATTTCACGATCCGCCCAGGAATGAGTAAACTCCTTCCTGAGCTCCTCATGAAAAACTTTTTGCACCTCTGTATTATATCCGATTATTCTACGATTGTAGCAACTCTACCGGAACCAACAGTTCTGCCGCCCTCACGGATAGCGAAACGAAGACCCTGCTCCATAGCTACCGGATGGATAAGCTCGATTGTCATCTCAACGTTGTCGCCCGGCATGCACATCTCTG
>Ga0129311_1000356_pt1 | contig 42219 bp, 33 predicted proteins | sample Go1ome_FD_94435 | JGI IMG/M metagenome (GOLD analysis project Ga0129311, IMG submission 94435) | Western lowland gorrila individual fecal microbial communities from Wisconsin, USA - Go1022B metagenome | ecosystem: Host-associated > Mammals > Digestive system > Large intestine > Fecal | place...
AGCAACTAAGCATTGAGGAAGATTGTATCAGCTTTTGGTAGATTATCTGTCAAAAGCTGATATAATGGAGAGGAAGAAAAAAGTTTAAGAAAATGTTGTCAACTACTTGACACAAGAGGGAGCTGGGCTTCCGGATGTTACGCAGATTGTCCCGCTGGCACAGGCATTGAATGTATCAACAGATGCGCTGTTTGGGTTTGCGGCAGAGAATTTTGATAGGAAGTTAGCAGAGGAAGTAAAGCAAAAGGCGAACACACTTAGAGACAGTGGGGAACAGTCCCAGGGCGCGTTAAACGCAATGGAATATTTGGATCAGCAGTGCGAGGAGAATATTTTTAATTATGGAATTTTGACTCGTTTTGTTCAAGCGGTTGCACATATGAGTCGATATGTTAATCCGGACAATGCTCACTGTTCAGATCTTTTGAAAGAGAATGGTAAAGCGTGGAAACAGCTTATCAGAAGAGCGGAAAACAGAGCCATGCAGGTAAGCAGGTATTCCGGTGAAAAGAAGCTTGTAGACGAATGCCGCTATGCACTTGCCTGGGTGTACTGGCATACCGGGGAGTGGGAGAAAGGTCGTCAGCATATTGACGCGCTTCCTTCTATCAGTAATAATATGCTTCAGGAAACGCTTCTTTTGTATTATATCAATATGGATACAGAAGAAGGAAAGTCCAACTGGTATGCTCAGATACGGGATAACTATCAGAATTATGTTCGTGCAATCAATAAGCAGATCGTTTACACTGCGGAAAGCATGATGTGGCACGGCACGCTTGAAGAGGTAGAGAAATATTGCCGCTGGGGAATCAACATTATGGACACCTTCATGGAAAATGAAAAGATGAAGGCACATTGCCAGGGCTATTATCGAGACACCTATAAGTTCCTCATTGCAGCTTATTTGAAAAATGGAATGCCAGAGAAAGCAGCCGAGGAATGGAAAAAGCTGTTGGTGAAAATTGATGAATATGTCCTCTTTTGCAATGAAGTGAACAAAAAATCCGCCGAAGAAACAATTCGTGTATATGGAGATAAAGCGGCTAGGAATATGAGGGTATATACCAGAGAATGGATTGATGCGAAACTGCAGTTTATGCGTGGGCAGCTAATAGGGGACGGGGCTTCTGACACAACCACCGCCCATTGGCTCACAATCAGGCAGTCCTGAGTGATCTAAGTGACCTTTAAGACACCTTCCATAGTTTAAGACATATTTCGAGCAGTCTTAAACTATGGAGGAAATGTGAACCAAAGGGCGGTCTTTGTGACAGAAGCTCCGTCCCCAAAGGAGGAGAGAGAATGTTTTGTAAACATAAAACAGGTGTCGTGCTGGCAACAATCATATTGCTGGGCGTAGCTGCCGCAGGAATTTATATGGGATACCAAGGAAAACTACAGTTTGAGCATGACCAGGAGCGGTCAGAGGATGCGGTTGCAAGCAGTGAGCATGATACAGAATCAGAAGAAGAATCAAGGAGATATAGGGTGGTCTCTGGTTCGGAGCTTTCAGAAGAAGATATGGATGCCATTGTTTATCAATTACAGCGAAGGGCAGATTGCTATTCTGCGGAAGCAATTGTGCTGGCGAAAAAGAAACATGCGGAATGGTATGTAGAAATATCAATGCCACATGCTGAAGAATCGGCGTATGAAGAAGTTATCAGAGATGTTGATCTGAAATTGATTGGTGGATATGGCACTGGAAATGAGGAGACTATTGTAACGAATCAGAATATTGTATCGGCGACGGCAGCTGTGTTCGAGACGGTGGCAGGAAGCAATGAGTATGGGATCAATATCACTTTTGATGAGGAAGGTGCGAGCTTATTGGCTGCCGGAACAGAAAGATATATAGGACAGCAGATCGCGATTGTATTGGATGGCGAAGTGATCAGTTCCCCGACCGTTCAGGCGGCTATTACAGATGGAAAAGCAATTATTACAAACTTTGATTCATATGAGGAAGCGGATCGTTTAGCGACAGTCCTCAGGTCCGGCTATCTCGGTGTGGAATTCGAGGAGGTAGAACGCTGATGAATCGGTATGTTGCCTTTTTAAGAGGGATCAATATAAGTGGGAAAAATAAGATCAGCATGAGCGAACTCAAAGCAGAATTTGAGGCAATGGGTTTTTCGGAGGTATCAACCTGTCTGAATAGCGGGAACGTGATATTTACCGGGGAGGCATCCGACATAAAAGCTATGATCGAGAAAAGGATAATTGTCAGGTTTGGATTTGAGATTCCTGCTTTTGTCATAAAACTGGATGCCTTGAAAGATATCATGGCACACGCACCGAAGTGGTGGAACACGGGGGATAAAAGCTGGTATGATAATCTGATTTTTATCCTGTCTACGGATACGCCGGCGGATATATGCACTTTGGTAGGTGAACCATCAAAAGGGCTGGAGACGGTACAGATATATGGGAATGTGATCTTCTGGACCTTTGACAGAAATGCTTACCAGAAATGCAACTGGTGGAAAAAGACAGCCTGTGCAGGGATTGCGGAGAAACTGACCATCAGAACGGCAAATACGATAAACAAGATCTGTAAATAATGAATTGCGTGGGTGGTCAGGCTGAGATTCTACAGTCGGTTGATAGGAGAAAATACAAAATGAAACTGAAAAATGTACTGCTTGTAGTCCGGGACATGAGCAGATCGATTGCTTTTTACTAAGATTTGTTTGGACTGGAGGTGATTCTGGATAATGACGGAAATCTGATAGAAGTCGGGACACCTATGTGATTCATAACGGATCTGCAACCGGAAAAAATAATCAAGAAAATAAATAAAAAAATAAAAAAATTCAAAACCTTAAAACCTTTCTCGAAGCAGGTGGTACTTATAAGTATAAACAACAAAGAAAGGGCTGCGGCGTGGCAGCAAAGGGGTATGAATAATGAGCAGAATAGAGAGAGAACCGGGCGGATTTTATTATAAGGTGGATGATTACGGTCATAGGGAGAGCATCAACATGTCTCTGGGGGTTGAGTGCACGGATGCGATCATTGAAGGAGCGCCCATTGCATTTAAGATCTGTCTGTATCTGTTACGAATGATCTATGCGGCAACCGTTGCAATCAGAAATCTTGTGATGGTTGAGGAGGACGCATGCAAGTTTGCAGAATATGATTCCAAAATGAAGATGGATTTCGGAAACGGTATCGTAGGAAGCTTCCTGTTTTTGTGTGTGATCGGATTCTATTGGGATATAGTTGTAATTGAGATTGTCTATTCCTTTGGCAGACGGATCTGCAAACTGTTTTCCGGGAAGAAAAAGGCATAATTGGGGACGGGGCTTCTGACACGACCACCGCCCATTGGTTCACGATTAGGCAGTTCCAAGTGATATTAAGGCATCCTCCATAGTTTAAGACATATTTCGAGCGGTCTTAAACTTATGGAAGAAACGTGAACCAAAGGGCGGTCTTTGTGACAGAAGCCCCGTCCCTAAAGCGGGATGCTTGACATTTGCGGACGTTCAACATATAATACCTATGCAAACACTAGGAAATAAAAAGAAACTAGCGAATGTATTGCATGACAGTCATGCAAGCCATCCGCTATTTTTCTGTTTCAAGGAGAAGAAATGTTAACACAGTTTTCAAGAACGGAACTGCTTCTGGGGAAGGAAACAATGGATCGGCTGGCAAATGCCAGAGTAGCGGTTTTCGGAGTCGGCGGAGTCGGCGGGTATGTGTGTGAGGCGCTTGTCCGCAGTGGGGTAGGTGCTTTTGATCTGATCGATGACGATAAGGTGTGCCTGACCAATCTGAACAGACAGATTATCGCAACAAGGAAAACAGTCGGAAAATATAAGGTTGATGTGATGCGTGAGCGGATCCTTGACATCAATCCCGATGCACAGGTACGGGATCATAAGTGCTTCTTCCTGCCTGAAAATGCGGATGAATTTCCGTTTGAAGAATATGATTATGTAGTTGACGCGGTGGATACGGTAACGGCAAAGATAGCACTTGTCCTAAAAGCCAAGGAAGCAGGCGTGCCGATCATCAGCAGTATGGGTGCAGGCAACAAGCTGGACGGAAGTCAGTTCCGGGTTGCGGATATCTATAAGACCAAGGTCTGTCCGCTTGCAAAGGTCATGCGCAGGGAGCTTAAGAAACGTGGGATCAAGGATCTGAAGGTGGTGTATTCCGAGGAGATCCCAACAAGGCCGGTCGAGGATATGGCAATCAGCTGCAGAACAAACTGTATCTGCCCGCCCGGCGCAGCGCATAAATGTACGGAACGGCGGGATATCCCCGGAAGTGTGGCATTTGTGCCATCTGTAGCAGGGCTGATCATTGCCGGTGAGGTCGTAAAAGACCTGTGCGGCATCAAATGAGGTAATCCGAATGATAGAGATTTCAGTCAGTGAACTAAAAGAACTGGCAGCGGACAGTTACCAGATCGTAGACATCAGGGACGGGGCTTCTGTCACGTATGGCACGATTGCGGGTGCGATTGCCGTTGGTTCACAGAATATAGAAGAAATAATTCAGAATCATGAGAAGATTGATCTGTCCAAAAAGCTGATCATCTGTTGCAGCAGAGGAAAACAGAGCATTGAAGTTGCCGAGCACCTGCAGGAGCGCGGCTATGATGCCGTGAGTCTTGCGGGAGGGTATATTGCATGGCTGATGGATAAGCTCGATTCCGGGAAAACAGATGGAGATGGGCAGCAGGACAGGGCAAAAGAAGTGGAACAGAGCCTGCGTAAGCGGTTTAAGAAGACGATCTGGTCCAAGTTTACGAAAGCTATCAATACCTACGAGCTGGTAAAACCGGGGGACAGGATTGCAGTCTGCATCTCCGGCGGCAAGGATTCCATGCTTATGGCAAAATGCTTTCAGGAGTTAAAACACCACAATAAATTTGAATTTGATGTCAGATTTCTGGTAATGGACCCCGGCTACAGTCCGGAAAACCGCAGAGTCATCGAAGAAAATGCAAAGATGCTGGGTATTCCCATTACCATTTTTGAATCGGATATTTTTGACAGCGTATATCACGTGGAAAAATCTCCATGCTATCTGTGTGCAAGAATGCGGAGAGGGCATCTGTATCATTTTGCAAAAGATATGGGCTGCAATAAGATCGCACTCGGGCACCATTATGATGATGTGATCGAGACGATTCTGATGGGGATGCTATACGGCGCACAGGTACAGACCATGATGCCAAAGCTTCACAGTACAAACTTTGAGGGGATGGAGCTGATCCGCCCGCTATATCTGGTCAGGGAGGACGATATCAAGGCATGGCGTGATGCGAATGACCTGCATTTTATCCAGTGTGCCTGCAAGTTCACGGATACCTGTACCACCTGCAATAACGAAGAAAACCGTTCCAAGCGCGTGGAGATCAAGGAACTGATCAAAAACCTGAAGAGGACGAATCCCTATGTGGAGGGCAATATTTTCAAAAGTGTGGAAAATGTGAACCTCAGTACGGTGGTCTGCTATAAGAAAAACGGTGTAAAGCACCATTTTCTGGAGGATTATGATACACAGGCCGGCGACGGAAATTCAGATTTTGAGGATTCTTCCTTATAGACTGTAACTATAACGAATTCAAAGAAAAAGGAATTATACAAATAAAAAATCTTCATCTATAGTATGAGAAAACAAATCATATTAAACTGGTATGATAACCATGAATGACTAGAATGTTAAGCTCGGAGGATTGATTATGGCAAGAGGATTTGAAACACGATGTCTTCATTTGGAAGAGGAAGAAGGCTGTAGCAATAATTACGGAGCGATCAGTTACCCGATCTATCAGACCGCGACCTATGCACATCCCGGAGTGGGACAGAGCACCGGATATGATTACAGCAGGCTGCAGAACCCGACAAAAGAACAGCTGGAGAAAATAGTGGCAACACTGGAAAATGGAGTTGATGCACTGGCATTTTCATCCGGAATGGCGGCAATTGCACTGATGATGGAGATTTTCAAGCCGGGAGACCACCTGATTGTGGATGCGGATCTGTACGGAGGAAGTATCCGGTTATTCGATAATGTATCAAAAAAGAACGGAATTGCTTTTTCAAGCATTGACTGTTTCAGGGAAGATGCAGAGGCCTATATCAATGAGCATACAAAGGCGATTTATATAGAGACACCGACCAACCCGATGATGAATGTGACGGACATTCATGCGATTGCGCAGGTTGCCCATAAGCATGATTTGCTTCTGATCGTTGATAATACGTTTTTATCCCCGTATCTTCAGAATCCGCTGGATCTGGGTGCGGATATTGTAATACACAGCGGAACCAAATACCTTGGTGGCCACAATGATACGCTTGCCGGATTTCTGGTGACGAACAGAGCGAATCTGAGTGAAAAATTCAGATTCCTGATCAAGACGACCGGTGCCGGACTGGCACCGTTTGATTCATGGCTGATCCTGCGAGGCATTAAAACACTGGGTATCCGTATGGAAAAGTCTCAGCAGAATGCCATGGTCATTGCAAAATGGCTGAAGGAACAGAAGCTGGTTACGAAGGTGATCTATCCGGGACTTCCGGAACATCCGGGACATGAGATCATGAAGAAGCAGGCAAGAGGGTTCGGTGCAATGCTGACGTTCCGGATGAAGGATGCAAAAACAGCACTGGCACTGCTTGGCAAGGTCAGAATGATCAAATTTGCCGAGAGCCTTGGCGGAGTGGAGACGCTGATTACTTATCCGACCACACAGACACATGCGGATGTTCCCAAGGAGATCCGTGAGAAAAACGGAATTACAGAGAGTACACTCAGAATGTCGGTAGGCATCGAGGATGTACAGGATCTGTTGGATGGGCTTACTAAAGTTTTTCGTGAAATAGAGGCGGAAGAGTGACTTTATTGATTGCTTTTTTACCTGAAAAAAGGTAAGCTATAAGTACTAATATGCAGGTGGCAAAAACACCGGAACAGGAGGTACTTATGGCACGTTTTACATTACCGAGAGACCTTTATCATGGAAAGGGTTCTCTGGCAGAACTAAAGAACCTGAAGGGTAGGAAAGCCGTACTTGTTGTGGGCGGAGGCTCCATGAAACGCTTTGGCTTTCTGGATAAAGCAGTAGCGTACTTAAGAGAAGCGCAAATGGAAGTCCGGCTTTTTGAGAACGTAGAACCGGATCCCAGTGTTGAGACAGTCATGAAGGGTGCAAAATTGATGCAGGAATTTGAACCCGACTGGATCGTTGCCATGGGTGGCGGCTCTCCGATTGATGCAGCAAAAGCAATGTGGGCGTTCTATGAATACCCGGAGACGACTTTTGAGGAATTGATTATTCCGTTTAACTTCCCGACCCTGCGTACAAAAGCAAGATTCTGCGCGATCCCGTCAACATCCGGAACTGCAACGGAGGTAACGGCATTCAGCGTAATTACAGATTACCAAAAAGGCATTAAGTACCCGCTTGCGGACTTCAACATTACCCCGGATGTGGCAATCGTAGATCCGGAGCTGGCAGAGAAGATGCCACCGAAGCTGACTGCACATACGGGCATGGATGCGATGACTCATGCGATTGAGGCATATGTATCCACGCTGCATTGCGATTATACGGATCCGCTTGCACTGCATGCGATCAAGATGATCCATCGCGACTTAAAAGCCTCATATGACGGAGATATGGATGCAAGGGACAGAATGCACAATGCACAGTGTCTTGCCGGTATGGCATTTTCCAATGCACTTCTTGGAATCGTGCATTCCATGGCACATAAAACAGGAGCTGCCTATACGGGCGGTCATATCGTACATGGCTGTGCAAATGCGATGTATCTGCCAAGAGTTATCCAGTATAATGCAAAAAATGCGGAAGCGGCAGAACGCTACGCACAGATTGCAAGATTTATCGGATTACAGGGAAATGGTACAGAAGAACTGGTTGCCGCACTTGTGGCAGAGTTAAAATCCATGAATGTTGCACTGAATATTCCGAACGGAATTAAGGAATATGAGGGCGGGATCATTGATGAAGCGGAATTTATGCAGAAGCTTCCGACGGTTGCAGAGCTTGCGATCGGAGATGCCTGCACGGGCTCCAATCCGAGAATTCCGACACAGGAAGAAATGGAAAAATTGCTGAAAGCATGCTTCTATGGTGAAGATGTGGACTTTTAAATGACCGGGTGAGCCTGCTGGCTCACGATTATCACATGACTGTTTACAAAAGATGAAGATAGGGCTTCCTTTTAAGACATTACAGTCTTATGGGAAGCCCTGTTAAATGGTTATTTTATGGGAGATCCCTTTCTGCAAATCATTTAAGCGTGCATCCGCTCTATTCTGCCTCCAGATAGGAACGGAGGGAGTTATAGTAATCAGACTCGATCAATAACTGGTTCATGGCAATCTGCAGATCCACTTTTTTACGCATGGCGGACAGCTCCTCCGAGGGAACCTCAACCGGATCCCCGTTCAGATCCGTCGTGCGCTTATTCATGGAATTGTACCGATAGGTATCCGTGATAAAGCTTCTGTTGCCAAGCAGGATCACAAGACCGGGGGAAGTAGACAGGATGTCATTTCCCGGCAGCAGTCTGGAATCATAGGTAAAACCAAAAAGGTTGGAAAGCGTCGGGATGATATCCACGCTGCAGCATGGTTTGTCAATGTAAACAGGAGCTTCCATCGCACTGTTCCAGAGAATTAGATTGCTCTTGTAGAGTTCAAAATTTTCCTCCAGGGTGTGACCTGCCAGTTCACTTAATTCACTATTCGTCAATCCGTATGGATAATGGTCGGCGCTCATGCAGATCACGGTTTTATCCAATACTCCATATTCTTCCAACTGTTCAATGAGATATTCCAGAGCATGATCCAGTTCAATATTGCATGCAACATATGCCTTGCAGGCGGAACTGTAGGGAAGGTCTGCAACGGCATCTCTGTTTTTATAGGACATGTAATTACCGGAAAAGCTGTAATACATATGTCCGCTGACCGTCATATAGTAAGCGTGAAAAGGCTGGTCGGTACGGATATATTCGGGCAGGGTCGCCTGTATCATTTCATAATCGGACTGCGGCCACTGGTTTGGATGCTCCATCTCAAAGAGCATGCCGTTATCCAGTGCTTCCTGCGTGTTCATGGTTCCGGCATTGGGCGCCTTGAATATATAACCGAGATTGGGAAGTGTCAGGTTCCTGCTATAATAAGTCAGATTATTGTTATGGTAGGCATAGCTGGTCACACCCTCGCGTGCAAACTGATGTGCCATGGTAAAAGGCAGATAGTTCTGGGCTGTCTGCACAAAGGAATAGACACCGCGCGGACGGTTTGGATTGGTGAAGAGTCCGGTACAGTTCATAAATTCTCCGCCACAGGTGCTTTCACCTGTCGGAGGAACATAATAATTCTGAAAAACAAAACCGGTATTCACCAGACGGTACAGTGTGGGTGTCAGTTCTTCATCCACACAGTAGGGAGAAAATGCCTCTGCGGTAATATAGATCAGATTGTAACCCTCAAACATGCCGGTATACTCATTTTTCCGCGTTGCGGGAAGTGAGGCAAAGTACTGATCCAGCTTCTGGAGCGTGGGATCAGTTTCGTTTTTGGCAAGGGTACCAAAAGGGATATTGATAATGTTTGGAGAGGTACTGTAGGTATCCTCCGGAACAGGATCAGAAGTTCCGGAATTGCCGGAAGATCCATGCGCATCCTGCACAGATGCACCGGAATCCGTATCGGAACCGGTCACATCGGCGGATTCTACAAGCACACCGTCCTCATAGACGGCACCGTCTGTTTCGATCACAAGCTCATCCAGATCGATCTCACGGGAACCGGGCAGCAGAAATTGCCGGAGATTCAGCCTGAGGGTGGTGAGTACACCGTAATCCTCCATAGCTGCTTTTGTGTCATAGAGTTGGTGATAATTATCATAAATGGAATTGTGCTCGCGGTCACTGAGGCGAATGCTCAGGATGCAGCAAAATGCGGAAAGAACTGCACATCTGAAAACGGAGAGCGGCAGGATAAAATTGTGGCGCTTCATATCCATTCCCAGTTTCAGCAGGATCCCGTATGCGAATAACGGGAGTGCGAGAAGCATGAGCGCCGGGAGACACTGCCACAGCGCGGTGAGAAGTTCCCGGTAATAAAGAATGACCTGCATGTTTCCGGCACCGATGTCAGAAACTAAGAGCGGAATCTTGAATATATGCTGGTAGACGGTCTCTGCAGCAAACAGAATATAAATAAGGGATAGAAGGATCCAAAATAAGACCTTGTTCACACGCTCCGGAAACAGACCGGTGACCGTGAAAAGCAGAAGTCCTGCGGGAATGGAGAATAATATTGGATAATAAATAAAGGATCCAAAGGATCTGAACAGGAACAGATGATGGACCAGCTCCATGATGATAAAGGTTAACAGGCACAGGGAAATCCGTGCGATTGTATCTGTAAGTACAGTGAAATTTTTTTTCATAAACAAACCTTCTTCTGTAAAGCGCATACGATCCGGGAATGGTGAAATTTCTATATAGTAATTCTGTTAAAAGCCATTTTATTACAATTCAAATAAAAAGAAAAGAATAAATGGAAAAAAAGACAAGGATGGAGTATACTGTATAAACGGAGATTTGCGGATAATAGTTTGAGGCGATACCGAAATAATGATAGAAATGGTATAGAAAGCAGAAAGCCCCAATAATCGTGCAAATAATTATGTAAGTTCTGAAAGGATATATGGATATGGCGATGAGAACAGGAACATGTAAACGAGGGATTGCATCCCTGCTGTTATGTGGTGCTATGTTCGCACTTCTGTTAGGCGGATGTGCAAAACAGAGTACGGATCAGCCGGAGAATCACAGTGCTGCGGATATGACAGGGGAACAGGAACAAACAGATAATGGAGAAACCCCGGCAGAGGCGGATGATGCGGCACTGCTGCAGGAAACGGACGGCTTCCACGTGGACGGAACCAGGCTGCTTGATGCAAACGGAAATGAATTTATTATGCGCGGTGTGAACCACGCACATGCCTGGTATGCCAATTATGATGCAAAGGCACTGGAGAGTATTGCGGCTACGGGCGCAAACAGTGTCAGACTGGTGCTTTCCGACGGCGTGGAATATCAAAAAGATTCACAGGCGATGGTATCAGCGCTGATCAGTAAATGCAAAAGTCTCGGGATGATTGCCATTCTGGAAGTGCATGACGGAACGGGAAGTAATGATGCGGCTATGGTTGCATCGGCGACGGATTTCTGGATCGAAGTAAAGGATGCACTGATCGGAAATGAAGCCTATGCGATCGTAAATATCATCAATGAATGGCAGGGTTCTTACAGCCGGGACAGCTATAGAGAGACATATTGTGAAGCAGTTGCGCGACTGCGTGAGGCGGGCATCCGCAATACCATTCTGATCGATTCCGGCGGCTGGGGACAAAATCCCAAGAGTGTGACGGAATGCGGAGCAGATATTCTGGCAGCAGATCCTATGGGCAACACGATGTTTGCTATCCATATGTACGGAACGGCAGGTAAGGATGCGGATACGATCAGGAACAATATTGACAGCGTCAGAGATCTTGGCTTATGCGTCTGCATTGGCGAGTTCGGCTATAACCATTCGGACGGGGATGTGGATGAGGATTATATCATGGAATACTGTACGCAGATTGGCATCGGCTATCTTGCGTGGTCCTGGAAAGGCAACGGAGGCGGTGTGGAATACCTGGATATGACGGCCGACTGGGAGGGTTCGCAGTTATCACCCGATTGGGGAGAAAAGGTGGTAAACGGCGAGTACGGAATCAGAAATACATCCGTACCGTGCACTGTTTTTGATGCAAATAATGAGTAGCATGGAGGGATAGAAATGTTCGGATCAAAGAATTCCGCAGACAAGGGATTGCATATTATCATTGTCGGCTGCGGAAAAGTTGGGGCAACACTGGTTGAACAGCTTTGCAAAGAAGGACATGACATTACGATTATCGATAAAAATTCACAGAAAATACAGGAGATTACCAATCTGTATGATGTGATGGGACTTGTTGGAAACGGTGCAAGCTACAGCGTTCAGATGGAAGCTGGAATTGAAAATACGGATCTGATCATTGCGGTTACCGAGTCGGATGAACTGAATCTGCTTTGCTGTACAGTTGCAAAGCGTGTCGGGCACTGTGCCGCGATTGCAAGGGTACGTACGCCGGATTACAGTAAAGAAGCCGGATATTTGCGCGAAAAACTGGGTCTGGCCATGATCATCAATCCGGAATACGAGGCGGCAAAAGAGGCATCCCGTATTCTCTATCTGCCAACGGCGCTGGAAGTGAATTCTTTTGCACACGGGGAAGCGGAACTGATCAAATTCAAAGTGCCGGAAGGGAATCTTCTGGACGGCATGACGATCATGGAGCTTGGAAAATGCGATACACCGAATATTCTGATTTGTGCAGTGGAGCGCGGTGGTGAGGTTTATATACCTTCCGGTGATTTCCGGATGGCAAAGGGGGATGTGATCTCTTTTGTTGCGTCCAGAAAACTGGCGAAGAATTTCCTTGAACATATCGGATTTAAAACAACACGGGTCAAAAACACCATGATCATTGGTGGCGGTAAGGCTGCATATTATCTGGCAAAACAGCTGTTAAGCATGGGAATCTCTGTCAAGATCATCGAAAGCAGCAGGGAACGTTGTGAGGAGCTGAGCATTTTACTGCCGAAGGCGATCATTATCAACGGTGACGGAACGGATCAGGAGCTGTTAAAAGAGGAAGGCATTGAATATGCGGAATCCTTTGTTCCGCTCACCGGAATTGATGAAGAAAACATCTTACTGACACTATATGCGAGACAGGTATCAAAGGCCAAGGTTATCACCAAGATCAATCATATTAATTTCAAAAGCGTAATCAGTCAGCTTGATCTGGGAAGCGTGGTATATCCGCGTTATATTACCTCTGAGGCAATCATTGCTTATGTGCGTGCAAAGAAAGACTCGATGAACAGTAATATCGAGACACTGTATCATATGTTTGACCACAGAGTGGAAGCAATTGAATTCCGTGTGGAAGAGGATTCTGATGTGACCAACATTCCGTTAAAGGATCTGGATCTGAAAAAGAATCTGCTGATCTCTTTTATTGGAAGGAATGGCTCGATTCTGATTCCGAGCGGGCAGGACAGTATTCAGGTCGGCGATACGGTCATGATTGTAACGACACATACAGGATTTGATGACATCCGTGATATTTTGAGATAACAATGCCGGGATGGGATAGCCCTGACATGGAGGTTTTGTATGAACGGTTCTATTATTCGTTATATATTGGGCTGTGTTTTAAAAATGGAGGCGGCACTTCTGATGCTGCCCTGCCTGATCGCACTGATTTATCAGGAAAGGGTAGGCATATGGTATCTGGCAACAGCGGCGGCCTGTGTTGTATTCGGCATGCTGATGACCCTGAAAAAGCCGAAGACATATGTGTTCTATCTGAAAGAAGGCTGTACTGCAACGGCACTCAGCTGGATCATCATGAGTTTGTTTGGGTGCCTCCCTTTTTATCTGAGCGGAGAGATCCCGTCATTTACGGACGCGCTGTTTGAAACAATTTCCGGATTTACAACTACAGGTGCGAGCATTCTGCCGGAGGTTGAAAATCTGTCGCACAGTGCACTGATGTGGCGCAGCTTTACGCACTGGGTCGGCGGCATGGGGGTATTGGTTTTCCTGCTTGCAATCGTGCCGTTGAGTGGTGGATCGCATATCAATCTGATGCGTGCGGAAAGTCCGGGACCTTCTGTCGGAAAGCTGGTTCCAAAGGTGCGTTATACTGCGAGAATTCTATATCTGATCTATTTTGGAATGACGATTCTGGAGATCGTATTCTTATTATTCGGCAGAATGCCGTTGTTTGATGCAGTAGCAACTTCTCTGGGAACTGCCGGTACCGGTGGATTTGGAATCAAAAATGACAGTATGATGAGCTATTCGCCCTACATTCAGTGGGTGGTAACCGTTTTTATGATTTTGTTCGGTGTGAATTTTAATGCTTATTACCTGTTGTTGTTCGGAAAGATCAGAAAAGCATTTGGAATGGAAGAAGTGAAGACCTATTTTGCAATTATTTTTGTATCTACCGCAATTATTTTTGTGAATATCCTGCATTTATGCGGAAGTGCTTTTGAGGCTCTGACACATGCGGCATTTCAGGTGGGATCCATTATTACAACAACGGGATTTTCCACTGCAGATTTTGAACTCTGGCCCCAGATGAGCAAGACGGTTCTGGTATTTTTAATGTTTGTCGGAGCCTGTGCAGGAAGTACCGGTGGCGGAATCAAGGTGTCCCGCTGTGTCATTATGGTAAAAACGGTAATTAAGGAGTTAAATTCATATATTCACCCCAGAAGCATCAAGAAGATCAAGATGGATGATAAGCCGATCGAGCATGAGGTGGTAAGATCCGTCAATGTATATTTTATCACATTCATGATCCTGTTTATCATATCCGTATTTGCAATCTCGTTTGAGGGCAAAGGGCTTGTTACGAATTTTACGGCGGTGGCTGCAACGATCAACAATATTGGTCCCGGTCTGGAATTAGTCGGACCCACCTGCAATTTTTCCGGGTTTACCGCATTCTCCAAGTATGTACTGATGTTCGACATGCTTGCGGGAAGACTGGAATTGTTCCCTCTGTTATTGCTGTTTCACCCTGTTTTATGGAAAGATATTTTTACAAAGAGCACAGCATCAGGATCACGGGGATACTGATCAGGGATGAAAGGGTTGTAAGAAATACGGTACGTGCGGCAAGCTTTTCATCGGCATCGTATTCGGTTGCAAATAAAACGGCAGTGTTTGCTACCGGTACGGAAAGCATGATTAACGTCACATGAAGCAGAAGCCGGTTGTGGATCAGCAGGGACAAAAGCGGATACAGGGCAAGCGGGAGAAAAAACTGCTTCAGAATGGTATAAGGGTAGACACGCCAGTCCGAGAATACTTCCTTAAGGTTCATGGAACCGAGGGATGCACCGATCAGGAGCATGGCGAGCGGTGTGGTCAGACTGCCAACGTAATCGATGGCATCTGTGACGCTTACATGGAGCGGGACCGGAACAAAGTACAGAACGACTGCCAGCAGGGAAAGCAGGATCCCCGGGGACATCAGCAGCCGGAGATTGAGTTTAACGGAACGGTCCGATCCGTGATTGACCAACAGAATACCATAGCTGTATGCGGACAGGTTAAAGATGATATTAAAAAGAGCGGTGTAGAATACGGCTTCTTTACCAAGCAATGCGTTGATCAGCGGAAATCCCATGAAACCGGTGTTGGAAAAAACCGTCATGAAAATGTACAGTCCAAGCTGTTTTTTGGAAACAAACAGGAGCTTTGCAATCAAAAAACCAAACAGCGGAAGCACAAGGTACATGGCGATTGCGATAAGCAGAACCAGAAACACGGTTTTTCCGGGGGCTTTTTCTTCCGTTGTCAGAACACTGTTGAGAATCAGGGCAGGCATGGTAACATTCAGAAGCAGTCTGGTTGCCTGTTTGTTGAATTCCCGGGGCATCATATGGATGCGGTACAGGAAGAAACCCAGTCCCATTAATAAAAAAAGTGTAATCAGCTGGTTCAAAAGAATGGATATATTCATAATGTGCTCCTTATGAGTAAATGTCAGAATATTAGCGCGTCAAAGTAGGATAGTTATTATTGTGCGCGTTTAAAGAAAAGAACGCAAGAGAATTTTAGAGAAAACGGAAAGGGATATATGGAAGAATACAGAAATCATACCAAAGAAAAAAACAAAGCTGTTATGCAGAGCAGTGCAATTACAGAACAGGCAGCGCTTCTGGGAGTCGATCCGAGAATTGCACGAGCCCTTGCGGAAATAGGCTTTACCAGATTTACACCGATCCAGGAGCAGACGATTCCTGCGCTGTTACAGGGAAAGGATGTCATCGGACAGGCACAGACAGGAACCGGGAAGACAGCAGCATTCGGCATCCCTGTTTTACAGAATACAGATCCGGAGAACCGCGATGTACAGGCAATCATATTATGTCCGACAAGAGAACTGGCAATACAGGCATCTGAGGAGCTGCACAAGTTTGCGAAGTATATGCATGGCATAAAGATTCTGCCAATTTATGGCGGCCAGGAGATCGGAAGGCAGATCAAGGCACTGAAATCGGTGCAGATTATTGTCGGAACACCGGGACGTGTCATGGATCATATGCGCCGACATACGTTAAAGCTTGGAACGTTGAAGATGATGGTGTTGGATGAGGCGGATGAAATGCTGAATATGGGATTCCGTGAGGATATAGAGCAGATCTTAAAGGATGTGCCGGGGGAGAGACAGACGGCACTGTTTTCGGCTACCATGCCAAAGCCGATTCTTGACATTACGCATACTTATCAGAAGCCGGATGCGGAATATGTGAAGGTAACGCCGGAAGAGCTTACGATCCCGCTTGTAAAACAATATTTCTATGTGGTCAGACATGATACCAAAAAAGAGGCTGCGGCACGCCTGCTGGATTATTACGCACCCGCGCGGAGCCTGATTTTCTGTAATACGAAAAAAATGGTTGATGAGCTTGCAAAATACCTGAAAGGCAAAGGTTATCAGGCAGAAGGACTTCATGGTGACTTGTCCCAGGCGCAGAGAGACCGTGTGATGCACGGATTCCGCAATGGTGTGGTTCATATTCTGATTGCAACGGATGTTGCAGCAAGAGGAATTGACGTGGACGATGTGGAGGCAGTACTGAATTTCGATATACCGCAGGACAATGAATATTATGTGCATCGAATCGGAAGAACCGGCAGGGCCGGAAGAAAGGGACAGTCCTTTACACTGGTTACGGCCAGGGAACGTTCCCGTATCCGGGAAATTGAGCGTTTCTGCAAAACAAAGATTGAGGGAAGTACGCTTCCGTCCGCTTATGATGTAGAACATGCAAAGGCGGAAAAAATCTTAGATAAGATCAAAGAAACCTGCAGGGAACAGGATCTGAATAAAATGCAGAGTCTGTTGGAAGCATGGACAAAACAGGAACAGATGAGTATGGGTGAAATGGCTGCTGCACTTTTAAAACTTGTGATGGGTGAAGAAGCGGAGGAAATACCGGAGGCAGAACAGCGCACAAGACGCAGGGACGGAAAAAGGGAAGAACGAAGCAACGGACGTGCAAATAAGGACGGAAAAAGGGAAGAACGAAGCAACAGACATACAGGCAGAGACGGAAAAAGAGAAGTGCGGAATGCCGGTCATATGAGTAAAGAATCAAAAAGCAAAGAACCAAAAAGCAAAGAACAGAGAGAACAAAAGCCGAAGGAAATGAGAAAACAGACCGCGCCAAAAGATCTTCGTACGGACGGGACGACGGTGCCAGAAAGGCGGAAACGTCATGACCATACGGGACAGCGGAAAAAGTTAATGACAGGCGAAAACAGGGATTATGGCTATGACACGGATGCATCGGTGTATCACAGACCGGACATTCATCCGGGACATACATTAGAGATTAAGACCAAGGAAGAAAATGATCGGAGTGCGCAGAAAAAAACATCAAAAAAGAAAGCGTTTCGATTTTTTAACAAAAAATAAAGGAGAGCAGATATGAGATACTGTGTGATCGGAGCAGGGGGAACCGGTGGATGTATCGCAGCCTATATGAGTAAGGCAGGCAAGGATGTAACGGTGATTGCAAGAGGGGAACATCTTGCAAAAATCAAAGAGCGGGGAATACGACTGGTGAGACCGAATCAGGAGGATGAATATGTCCCGGTTCATGCAACGGACATGGATCATGAGATCAACACACCGGATATCATATTTGTATGCGTTAAGGGATATTCACTTGCAGATATAATTCCGTATATACGGAAGGTGGCGGGAAGTCATACAATCGTTATACCGATTTTGAATATCTATGGTACGGGCAGCAGGATGCAGGAAGAATTGCCGGATCTTATGGTAACGGATGGCTGCATTTATGTCGCGGCACAGATCAGCGAACCGGGAACGATTCAGATGAACGGTGATATTTTCCGGATTGTTTACGGCGTACGGGAACCGGAACAGCTTTGCAGGGAACTTTTTGAGGTCAGACAGGATCTGGAAGATTCCGGTATTGAAGGGATTCTCTCGGATCAGATCCGCAGGGATACTTTTCAGAAGTTTTGCTATGTGTCTCCCATGGCGGCTGCAGGACTGTACTATAATGCAGATGCTTCCAGATTTCAGAAAACCGGGGATGAAAGGGATATGTTTGTTGCACTGATGAAGGAGCTGGACGCATTGGCACAGGCAATGGGTATTTCGTTCCAGATCGATATTGTGCGCAATCACCTGGCAATTCTGGATGCACTTGCAGGAAACGCGACCACATCCATGCAGCGGGATATTGCAGCCGGCAAGGATTCCGAAATTGACGGACTCATCATGGAGGTGGTTCGTCTGGGGAAAAAATATCATGTTCCGGTACCAATGTACGAAATGATTGCGGAAAAGGTATGCAAAAAATAATATAATTGAAAATAAAAGCAAAATAATTATAGTAAAAAATGATAAATTTGATGTAAAAAAGAGAAAAATGTTGTATAATATAACCACCTTTAGAAACAAAACTGGGAAAGGGAGCGGCTGCGTATGAAATTAAAACAAAAAATCCTGATGTTGGTGGCATTGCCAATCATTGTAATGGGTGTGATCATTTTTGCGGTATCGTCTGCACAGATTCAGAATGCAATGCAGGACCAGAACTCATCCGGAATGGAAGCAACAGCAATTTCTATCTATAATACATATAATACACCAAAGGGAAATTACCGTTTGGACGAGAATGGTCTTTTCAAAAAAGGAAATACCATGAATATCTCGGAAAGTGAAGCAATCGTTGATTCTGTTAAAGGCAGCGGAATGGAAGTGTCTGTTTACTATAATACGGATCTGATGATCTCCTCTCTGATGAATGCAAACGGAGAAAGACTTACGGATATTCCGGTACCGGAATATGTGACAAAGAGCATTTTCACAGATGCTGCGGGAATATTTGTACCCAGTATGACTATCAACGGAAAAACATATTCTGCATATTATTATCCGATCATTGATACTTCGGACAAACCGCCTGTGGGCATCATCATGGTATCCAGTCTCCGGTCTGAATTAACGAAGAGTATTCAGAGTGTACAGTTTACGATTCTGTTAGTAACACTGGGTATGATCGTAATTTGTATGATTGTCGGTATTCTGGTAGTCAATCTGCTGATTAAAGCGCTGAATAAGGGAATCAGGATTGTGGACGAGATCTCTACCGGAAATCTGACCGTCAGTGTTAACAGCAAATTGTTAAAGAGAAAAGATGAGCTTGGCAATATGAGCCGGAGTGTTCATGCATTAAGGGAAGAACTGATTAAGATTCTTTCCACAATACAGGAACATAGCAATATTCTGATCGAGGCTGCAGCACATTTGAAAACAGCAGCACAGAATTCAAACGGCATGGTAGAGCAGGTTGAGAGAGCAGTACAGGAGATTGCAACAGGAGCCGGTTCTCAGGCGGAGGAGACCCAGCATGCAACTGAAAATGTTGTAGTGATGGGAAATATGGTTGAAGAAACCAAGGAGGAAGCAGTTTCTCTGAACAAGAATGCGGATGTTATGAAGGAATCCGGTGCAGAGGCAAGCCGAACACTGGTAGAACTGAACCGGATTAATGACAGAGCAAAAGAAGCAATCGAAGTGATCTATAAGCAGACTAATATGACCAATGATTCTGCGGAAAAGATCAAAGAGGCAACCCAGCTGATCACAAGTATTGCGGATGAAACAGGACTTTTGTCACTGAATGCAACAATCGAGGCTGCACGTGCAGGAGAGTCCGGAAGAGGATTCGCAGTTGTTGCGGCACAGATTCAGAAGCTTTCCGAACAGACCAATGAGTCTGCAAAACAGATTGAAGATATCGTAGCTGCATTGATCCAGAATTCCAACCATGCGGTAGAAACCATGGATGAAGTAAAAGAGATTATGGATAAGCAGAGCGAGCATGTCCAAAAGACGGATGAAATCTTCCAGGAAGTGCAGAAAGGCATTGATGATTCCATCCAGGGCGTTAACCAGATTCATGAGAAGACACAGCAACTGGATGAAGTCAGAAGCAATGTTGTGGATATTGTTCAGAATCTGACAGCAATTGCAGAGGAAAATGCAGCAAGTACACAGGAGACTTCAGCATCTACTACAGAAGTGAATAATATTATGAATGAAATCGCACAGGATGCGGATAAACTGAATGCAATCGCAGAAGAATTAAATGATTGTATGAAGATTTTCAGACTGTAAATAAAATAGCGGGAGGATGACTGGATGACAGCGGAAAATATCAAAAAAATCATTTCGGACATGACGCTGGAAGAAAAAGCATCGTTGTGTTCCGGTGCTGATTTTTGGCATACAGAAGCATTTGAACAGCACAATATCCCGGCAATGATGATGTCTGACGGACCTCATGGCTTGCGTAAGCAGGATCTGGAAGGCGATCATATGGGAGTGAATGACAGCATCAAGGCAGTTTGCTTTCCGGCAGGCTGTGGCATGGCATCCTCCTTTGACAGAGTGGTGGTACAGCAGATGGGTGAGGCGCTCGGTGAAGAATGTCAGGCGGAGCAGGTAGGAGTGATCCTTGGTCCAGCGGTCAATATCAAAAGATCTCCGTTATGCGGGCGTAATTTTGAATATTATTCAGAAGATCCTTTACTGGCGACTGAGATTGCAACTGCTCATATTAACGGTGTGCAGAGCAGGAATGTGGGAACATCCATTAAGCATTTCTGCCTGAACAATCAGGAAACAAGAAGAATGTCCGTATCCTCAGAGGCGGATGAACGTACCATGCATGAGATTTATCTGGCGGCATTTGAGGGTGCGGTTAAAAACGCAAAGCCCTGGACTGTGATGTGCAGTTACAATAAGATTAATGGGGTATACGGATCAGAGAATAAAGAAACACTGACGGATATTTTAAGAACAAAATGGGGTTATGAGGGACTGGTAGTCAGTGACTGGAGTGCGGTGAATGATCGTGTGCTTGGTTTAAAAGCTGGTCTGGATCTGGAGATGCCCTGTTCCTTTGGTGAAAATGATGCCCTGATCGTAGAAGCAGTGAAGAATGGTACATTGGATGAAACAGTACTGGATCAGACAGTAGAACGAATTCTGAATATGGTATATACGGCTACGGAACAGCATGATGCAAGCGCAGTATTTGACCGGGATGCCCATCATGAATTGTCCCGAAAGATTGCAGGACAGACATTGGTATTACTGAAAAATGAAGATCACATACTCCCGGTTCAGAAAACACAGAAGGTTGCAATTATCGGAAAATATGCCGAAAAACCAAGATTTCAGGGTGGTGGAAGCTCTCATATCAATTGCAGCAGGGTGACTTCCATGCTGGATTGTATGCAGCCGGATGACCGATATGTATATGCACAGGGATATGATGACGCAGAAGATATTGTGGATGAAGCATTGCAGGCAGAGGCAGTGAAAGTGGCTGCTGAAGCGGATTTGGCAATTATCTTTGCAGGACTTCCGGATAACTTTGAGTCAGAAGGTTATGACAGAAAGCATATGCGTATGCCGGATTGCCAGAATGAATTGATCAGCCGGATTGTAAAAGTGCAGCCCAAAACCGTTGTGGTACTGCATAACGGATCACCGGTGGAAATGCCATGGATATCAGAGGTAAAAGGTGTTCTGGAAGCATATCTTGGAGGAGAGGCTGTCGGTGGTGCAGAATATGATGTATTATATGGAATTGTAAATCCCAGTGGAAGACTGGCAGAAACATTTCCGATGAAACTGGAAGATAATCCATCTTATCTGAACTTCCCGGGAGATGCCCAAAAGGTAGAGTATAAGGAAGGCATTTTCGTCGGATACCGCTATTATGATTATAAAAAGATGGAGGTTCGGTTTCCGTTCGGATATGGACTGAGCTACACGGACTTTACCTATTCTGATTTCCGACTGGATAAAAAATCCATGAAAGACACAGACAGGTTAACAGTAACTGTAAATGTGACCAATACGGGTAGTGTGGCAGGCAGAGAAGTTGTACAGCTATATGTTCGGAATGCAGAGGGTACGGCAGTGCGTCCGGTCAGAGAATTAAGAGATTTTACAAAAGTCGATCTGGAACCGGGAGAAACAAAGGCGGTTTCATTCGTCCTCTCAAAACGTGCATTTGCTTATTATGAGCCCAAGATTCATGACTGGTATGCAGAACCGGGAAATTATATGATTGAAATTGCACGTTCTTCAAGGGACATTGTATTATCCGAATCTGTAGCAATTGAGAGCAAAAAACTGTTGCCGGATCATTATGATGAAAATTCATTGATCGGAGACATCATGAAAGATCCACGTGTGAAAGATATCGCATCAGAACTGATTAACAATGGTTTTATGGATTTCGGAAATGCAGAGGACGGATCTGCATCAGAGGCGATTTCCGATGATATGATGGCGGCAATGTTTGAATTTACCCCGCTTCGTGCCGGCTTGTCCTTCAGCAATGGTAAATTTGGAAGAAAAGAAATGGCGGAAGTGCTGGATAAGCTGAATTCGCTGGTAAGGCCGTAACAGAGTCAGTTGATCAGGTTATAGAAAAACAAGAATTATAAAAAACATCCGTACCGGATAAAAACTGCCGGTACGGATGTTTTTTTGTTACAGCATGTAAGAAATACGTTCGTACATGTTAATTGTTTTTATAATCAAGAGCTGCCCTGATAAAGCCTTTGAACAGGGGATGCGGTCTGTTCGGTCTTGACTTTAATTCCGGGTGGGCCTGAGTTGCGATGAAGAAAGGATGGGAAGGAATCTCACACATTTCTACAATTCTGCCATCCGGTGATAAGCCTGATAATTTCATGCCGTTTTCAGTGAGAACAGCACGATAGTCGTTGTTGACTTCATAACGGTGTCTGTGACGTTCATGAATGGTCTCTTCACCGTATAATTCATAAGCCTTTGAAGTCTTGTCGAGGATGCAGGGGTAGGAACCAAGTCTTAAAGTACCTCCGATATCTTCAACACCATTCTGGTCGGGCATCAGTGCGATTACCGGATGAGGAGTATTGGGATCTAACTCAATGCTGTGAGCACTTGTATACCCGATCACATTCCGAGCATATTCAACAATTGCTAACTGCATGCCAAGGCAAAGACCTAAGAAAGGAATATTATGGGTTCTTGCATAAGTAATGGCATAAATTTTTCCATCAATACCGCGGTCGCCAAAACCACCCGGAACTAAAATTCCCTGTACGTCATGCAGAATATCATCCACATTTTCAGGAGTAACGGTTTCAGAATCCACCCATTTAATATTGATGGTTGCGTGGTTTGTGATACCGCCATGTTTCAATGCTTCTACAACGCTGATGTAAGCATCGTGAAGGGCAGTGTATTTTCCTACGAGAGCGATGGTCACATCGTCTGTTGGGTGATGCAGTGCTTCTACCATGGAGGTCCAGTCTTTCAAGTCCGGTTCGCGGTCTTCCAGCTTCAGACACTCGCAGACAACACTTGCCAGATGCTCTTTTTCCATTGCAAGAGGAATCTCATACAGGTAATCTACATTAAGGTTCTGCAGAATATGGTTGTTGGGAACATTACAAAACAGAGCAATCTTGTCACGCAGATTCTGATCCAGCGGGTATTCGCTTCTGCAGACAATAATGTCGGGCTGGATGCCCATACCCTGCAATTCCTTTACGCTTGCCTGGGTAGGTTTTGTTTTCAGCTCCTGCGAGGCATGCAGATAAGGAATCAATGTTACATGAATCAGGATCGCATTTTCACGACCGACTTCATGCTGGAACTGACGGATAGCCTCCAGAAAAGGCTGGGATTCAATGTCGCCGACGGTGCCACCGACTTCAATAATGGCAATCCTTGTCTCATCATCCGTGAAATTGCGATAAAATCTGCTCTTGATCTCATTTGTAATATGTGGAATGACCTGAACGGTGCCGCCGCGATAATCTCCGCGACGTTCTTTTTGCAATACGGACCAATAGATCTTACCGGTTGTTACATTGGAATTCTTATCCAGATTTTCATCGATAAAACGTTCATAATGTCCAAGATCAAGGTCTGTTTCGGTACCGTCATCCGTAACGAATACTTCACCGTGCTGAATCGGGTTCATTGTGCCGGGATCAATATTGATGTAAGGATCAAATTTCTGCATGGTCACTTTGTAGCCACGTGCCTTTAATAATCTTCCCAAAGATGAGGCGGTGATTCCTTTTCCGAGACCGGAAACGACACCACCTGTAACAAAAACGTATTTGACTGCCATGGTTGTTCCTCCTAACGCACTCTGCTGTACTATGTGGAAACAAAAATATATTACATTATAAAAAATAGAAGGTTATGAATCAAGATAAAATCATCCGATGTCGCTAATTCACGGATATTTGCACCAAATGAAACCCACCTTCCGTTTCTGTAATGTTGTATTGTAATCCGGACGGCAATGCCGAAGTAATAGTAAAGTCCGGTATATACGAATTCTGCTCCGATAATGTTGAATCATCCCACAGATCATTTTTTGCAATGTAAATCTGCACCGGAAGCCTGTCCGGATGCAGGGTGTAATAAGTATTCAGACGCAGATTCAGACGATTCATGGATGACACAGAATCTGCAGTGGACAGACTTGCAATCCATGAAGAATAGGTACCGTATTCCGTATCCGCATACAGATAACACCATGGATCGGAAGTGATGAACAAAACAGGTCCTTTTACATCACGGTAAGCTGAAATATCAGACAGCCGCCTGTTATAAGCATCCGCGTGCTCCGACGTTGTGCATACACCTGCCAGAGGACCGGCGGAAATAGTGGTATTTAACGCATTGACGGAAGGCTCCCAGAATGCATGAACGGATTTTGCATAACATTGGGATGCGAACTGGGATGCGAGAAGCAGGCATGCAATTCCGGTGGAAAGCATAGCGGCATAATGTGCTTTCGCTTCCCAAAGCTCCAACAGAAAATCGCGGATCAGCAGGATGCCCGCGATCATAACAATGGGCATACCGATGCAGATTGCATACAGCCCCTGATTTGAAGACCAATGCAGACAAAAGGTATAGAGGACTCCGGGGCACCATAAACAGAAGAAAACAGAATGGTTTTTTCTACCTGTCAGCAGATAGGCACTAAGTCCGCACATACCAAGAGGAAACAGAATAAAATTATAGTCCGTCTGAATGAAAGGCAGCCTTGTCAGGATGGCAAGTGCAGTCAGAAGAGCGGTCATGCAAAAATACATCCAGGCATTTTTTTGCCGTTTCCGGTCAATCAGCGCCAAAATAAGGATCAGTGCCCAGACAGTCAGGTAGGTTCCAAAACCGGTGAAAATGGCATGGAAGTATCCGTAGATAACAGCGTAAGCGGTTTGCGCGGAATGATCGGGATCATGCAAAATCTCGGTAATATTTGTCAATAAGGCAGAAATGCCGGTACGACTGAAAAGAAATAGGAATAACAGTATTGCGGGGATAGCAGCTCCGATTGTAAAAAAAAGTATTTGACACAAATGCCGCTGCACTGTACTTTTTGCCCGTTCCCGCTTTGTAAGAAGGCATAGGATGAGTGCGCAGACATGATACAAAAGACAGAGGATATAAATCGCAATGACATAGGGATGGCACAGAACGGCAAGTGCATAGAAAAATCCGCTGATGATCAGATCGTACTGCTTTCTGTATTCATGGCTGTTGTCGGATGCCGCCTTTGCAGACTGCGCATGACAGACAAGAAACACCAGACAGAGCGTCATGGACATCAGACCCATGGTATTATAGGAGAGCGCCATAATGTCGTAAGGAGTATATAAAAGGAACAGCAAAGATGCGGAAACGCCACCAAACCTGAAACGGCGAAGTTTCCAATATAATAGCAGACAGGTCAAAGCCTGCATCAAAACATAAATATAACGGAAATGCAGGATAATGCCATCCGTTGTGGAATAAAAAAGACGATAGATCCGGTAAAAAGGAAGCAGTAAAAGACCGGAAAGCTGGGAGAGATTCCATTCCTCACTTAACAATGCATCACCGTCTGCCAGGCGTTGTGCCAAAGTCAGATAAAAGGGCTCATCACCGGCACCGTAACCGAAGCGGCATTTCCACACCAAAAACAAAAGTGCAGCAGCAAAGCCGGCCAAAAAGCAGATATCATAGATCGGAAATCCTTTTTTTTCATGCATTATACACTACCTCAATGTCAAAAATAGATAATATCAGTTTAGAACATTCTCATGCAGAATGAAAGATAAATTTTAGAAATGGATCATTTTGTTTTCATAAAAGAACAGTTGATTTATATGGTTTTAATCTCTATAATAAATAAGAATACTGAAATATAACAGGCGCGGCATTTGCGCAGGGGACATGAATGGATAATCAGAATTATAATCAATACGATAACCGTCCGGGAAATAACGGACAGAATAATGGAAATGGGCAGAATAACGGAAACGGCGGAAATGGAAACAATGGAGGCAACAATCCGCAGAAGCGTTCCAACATCATGCTGGTACTGATCGCAAGCCTGTGTGTGATCCTGCTGGTGAGCTGGTTCATGAGGAACCTGAATTCAGCAACAAACACCCAGATCACTTATAATGAATTCATCCGTATGCTGGATGACGGAGAAGTGGAATCCGTTACAATCAGCGAGAATGAGATTACGATCGTTCCGAAGGAAGATGACAGTAAGAAGGATATTTATGCATACGGGCAGGTTCCGCAGACTTATTATACAGGGGTTGCAGAGGATGCGGATGTACTCAGCCAGCGCCTGCTGGATGCGGGGGTCGACTATGAAAAAGAGATTCCGGATAATTCAGGATGGCTTGTTTCGATTCTGTTAAGCTACGGGATCCCACTTTTGCTATTGTGGATCGGTCTGAGCTTTATCTTCAGAAAAATGTCCGGTGGCGGCGGACCGATGAGCGTTGGAAAATCCAATGCAAAGGTATATGTTCAAAAAGAGACCGGAATCACATTCAAGGATGTTGCCGGAGAGGATGAGGCAAAGGAATCGTTAGTTGAAGTGGTTGACTTTTTGCACAATCCGGGCAAGTACAGTAAGATCGGCGCAAAACTTCCCAAGGGTGCTCTTTTGGTAGGACCTCCCGGAACCGGTAAGACTTTACTCGCAAAAGCGGTAGCCGGTGAGGCAAAGGTACCATTCTTCTCTCTTGCGGGATCAGATTTTATTGAGCTGTATGTGGGTGTGGGTGCTTCCCGTGTGCGTGACCTGTTCAAGGAAGCTGAAAAAAATGCACCATGCATTATTTTTATCGATGAGATTGATGCGATCGGCCGGAGCCGTGATTCCAAGTATGGCGGCGGGAATGAAGAACGGGAACAGACATTGAATCAGTTATTGTCGGAAATGGATGGTTTTGATGGCAAGAAGGGTATTATTATCCTGGCAGCAACGAACCGTCCGGAGATATTGGACAAGGCATTGCTCAGACCGGGGCGCTTTGACAGACGGATCATCGTGGACAAACCGGATCTGAAGGGACGTGTGGATATCCTGAAGGTACATGCCAAAGACGTTCTGATGGATGATAGTGTGAATCTGGAAGAAATCGCGCTTGCTACAAGCGGCGCTGTTGGCTCGGATCTTGCGAATATGATCAATGAAGCTGCAATCAATGCAGTCAAAGAGGGCAGGGAATTTGTATCCCAGAAAGATCTGTTCAATGCAGTTGAAGTCGTTCTGGTCGGTAAAGAGAAGAAGGACCGCATTATGAGCAAAGAGGAACGCCGGATCGTTTCCTATCATGAAGTGGGTCATGCATTGTTAAGTGCGCTGCAGAAAAACTCCGAACCGGTACAGAAAATCACGATTGTGCCAAGAACCATGGGGGCGCTTGGTTATGTGATGCAGGTACCGGAGGAAGAAAAATATCTGAACACCGAAGCAGAACTGCATGATATGCTGGTTGGACTGCTTGGCGGACGTGCCGCGGAGGAAATCGTATTTGACACAGTAACAACAGGTGCGTCCAATGATATTGAAAAAGCAACCAGTATCGCCAGATCCATGGTAACCCAGTACGGTATGAGCAAGCGTTTTGGCCTCATGGGACTGGAAACTGTGGAAAGCAAATATCTGGATGGCAGAGCTTCTTTAAACTGCTCGGATGTGACTGCAGCGGGAATTGATGAAGAAGTTATGGGTATTCTGAAGGACTGCTATGCGGAGGCAAAGCGGATGCTGGAAGAAAACCGTGTGCTGATGGACAAGCTTGCCGAGCATCTGATTGAGAAAGAGACCATCACGGGTAAAGAGTTCATGAAGATCTACCGTGCAGAGAAGGGCATTCCGGAACCGGAAGAGAAAACCGATACGGATCAGAAGGAAGAAAAACAGGAGACCGGAAGCGCAAAGGAAACAGAAACTGTTGCCGGGATTGTGCAGGAAACACCCGATGAGGGTGAGATACCAACGCAGAAAACAGGAACAGATGCAGGAACAGAAGAAACGAAGCCGCAGGAACCTGCAGAAGAAAAAAGGGCAGAGGATGATTTTGCCAGGGCGCTCCAGAACAGACTTTATGCGGATCATCATACGGATGACCTGAAATAAATAAAACATGCAAGGGCTGTCGCATAAAATAAATGAGAGATTTATTTTATCCGGCAGCTTTTTCAGTGGAGAGAAAGATGTTTGATGTTGCGGAAGAATTAAAAAAACTGCCGGGCAAACCCGGTGTATATATCATGCATGATGCGCAGGATACCATTATCTACGTCGGAAAAGCAGTGAATCTGCATAATCGCGTCCGCTCCTATTTTCGTAAGATCGTAGGGCGGGGGCCACAGATTGATAAAATGGTACAGCAGATCGCGAGATTTGAATATATTGTGACGGATTCCGAACTGGAGGCCCTGGTGTTAGAGAATAATCTGATTAAGGAGCACCGCCCGAAATATAATACCATGCTCAAGGATGATAAGACCTATCCTTATATTAAGGTCACCGTGAGCGAGGAATATCCGAGGATTCTTTTTTCGCGTGTGATGAAAAAGGATCGTTCCAGGTATTTTGGTCCGTTTACCAGTGCGGCAGCGGTAAAGGATACGATAGAACTGATGAACAAATTATTCTGTCTGCGTACCTGTAACCGGAATCTTCCGAAAGATATCGGCAAGGAGAGACCGTGTCTGAATTATCATATCAAACAGTGTCTTGCACCGTGCGCCGGGTATGTAAGTAAAGAAGATTATCGGAAAAATCTGGACAAAGCATTGGACTTTTTAGGCGGAAATTATAATCCGATATTGAACGAACTGAAAGAGCAGATGGAGGCAGCTTCTGAGCGGATGGATTTTGAAGAAGCAATTCGTTACAGGGAACTCTGGCAGAGTGTAAAAAGTGTTGCGCAGAAACAGAAGATCACGGACAGCGTCGGCGAGGACAAGGACGTCATTGCGTTATACAGGGAGCGGACGGACTGCGTTGTGCAGGTATTTTTTGTACGTGACGGCAAGCTGATCGGCAGGGAACACTATTATATGACGCATGTGTCAGAAGAAAGCAGGAGTGAGATCCTGCAGGAATTTGTGAAACAGTTTTACGGAGGGACACCGTTTATTCCCAAGGAACTGATGCTGCAGGAAGAGATTGGGGAAGCAGAGCTGATCGAAAAATGGCTTTCTAACCGCAAAGGGAGCCGGGTCTATCTGCGTGTTCCGAAAAAAGGTTCCAAGGAAAAACTGGTGGAGCTTGCCGAGCAGAACGCGAAGCTGGTATTGGACAAGGATAAGGAACGGATCCGCAGGGAGGAAGGCAGGACCATTGGTGCTGTCAAAGAGATCGCGGGGCTGTTGGGATTGTCTGAGGCATCGCGTATGGAAGCATATGATATTTCCAACATCAGCGGATTTGCCAACGTCGGTTCCATGGTCGTATATGAAAAGGGAAAGCCTAAACGCAGTGATTACAGAAAGTTCAAGATTAAAACTGTGGCAGGACCGGACGATTATGCGTGCATGAGGGAGGTACTCACCAGACGTTTTAGACACGGCATGGAACAGCAGGAGGAGCTGGCAAATAAGGAGATGGAGCAGGAGTTCGGCTCCTTTTCAAAGTTCCCGGATGTGATCATGATGGACGGAGGCCGCGGTCAGGTAAACATTGCACTGGAGGTTCTGGGCGAACTGGGACTCAATATTCCGGTCTGCGGTATGGTAAAGGATGACCACCACAGAACCAGAGGACTGTATTACCAAAACACGGAAATCCCGATTGATAAGGACAGTGAGGGATTTAAGCTGATCACCAGAATTCAGGATGAAGCGCACCGGTTTGCGATCGAATACCATCGGTCACTCAGAAGCAAGAGTCAGGTGCATTCGGTGTTGGATGAGATCCCGGGGATCGGACCGGAGCGCAGAAAGGCGCTGATGCGGCATTTTAATTCGATTGATGAGATACGCGCGGCGACGAAGGAACAATTGATGGAAGTACCTGAGATTCCTGAGAATATCGCAGAACGAATGATTGCTTTTTTTGTGGAAAAAGACAAAGAGATATAGTATACTTGAGATATTGAAGCGGTACAGGTTGTGAAGTGCGGATACAGGGCAATTACAATATGAGGTGAGGAGAAGGTATATGGCAAGTTTACGATTAGTACAGATCATTGAAAAAGCAAAGCTGGAGAATCTGACACCGGAGATCGATATCTCTAAGATCAAGATCACGCAGCCGGATATCAACCGGCCGGCATTACAGCTTGCGGGATATTTTGAACATTTTGAAGCAACAAGACTTCAGATCATCGGCTTTGTAGAGTATACCTACATGGAGGGGCTGGAGGATGACCGTAAAAAGGAGGTCTTTACAGCACTGTTAAGCCATAATATTCCGGCAATCGTGTTCTGTCGTGAATTGCAGCCGGATCCGTTGTTTCTGGAAATTGCCAGGGAACATCAGATCCCCGTACTGATGACGAAAAAATCCACGTCAACCTTTATGGCGGAGATCATCCGATGGATGAATGTAAAACTGGCACCCATGATCTCAGTCCATGGCGTTCTGGTCGATGTGTTTGGCGAAGGTGTTCTGATTACGGGAGAAAGCGGAATCGGTAAATCCGAGGCAGCGCTGGAGCTGATCAAGCGTGGACACCGTCTGGTAACGGATGATGTCGTTGAGATCAGAAAAGTCAGTGAGGACACGCTGATCGGAACGGCACCGGATATCACAAAGCATTTCATTGAACTCAGAGGTATCGGTATTATTGATGTAAAGACTCTGTTCGGTGTTTCCAGTGTAAAGGATACCCAGAATATTGACCTTGTTATCCGTCTGGAGGACTGGGACAAGGATAAAGAATATGATCGTCTGGGACTGGAGGAAGAGTATACGGAATATCTTGGAAATAAGGTGGTGTGTCATAATATTCCGATTCGTCCGGGCCGGAATCTTGCAGTGATCTGCGAGTCTGCAGCGGTAAATCATCGCCAGAAGAAGATGGGATATAATGCAGCACAGGAATTATATCAGAGAGTACAGAATTCCCTTGCAAGAAGACGCGAGGAAGAGGAGGATATGTAAAATGGCAAAGACAATATTTGGTGTGGATCTTGGCGGAACAACCGTAAAGCTGGGTTACTTTGATACAGAAGGAAATGTGCTTGATAAGTGGGAAATCCCGACAAGAAAAGAGGAAAACGGCAGTCACATTCTTCCTGATATTGCAGAAGCAATCCTTGCAAAAATGAAAGAAAAAGGACTGAATAAGGAAGATGTTGTTGGCGTCGGGATCGGCGTGCCGGGACCTGTTAATGATGAAGGCGTTGTTTTTAAAGCAGCTAACCTTGGCTGGGGAATCATAAATATTAACAAAGAGCTTGCTTCTCTAACCGGGCTTCCGGTAAAAGCAGGAAATGATGCCAATGTAGCAGCACTCGGAGAAATGTGGAAGGGTGGCGGACAGGGACATAAGAATCTGGTAGCGGTAACCCTCGGAACCGGAGTTGGCGGCGGCATTATTGTAAATGGACAGTTATTAGCAGGTGCAACAGGCGCCGGTGGTGAGATCGGACATATTCATGTAGAAGATAACGAGACGGAAGTATGCGGCTGTGGGAACTGCGGCTGCCTTGAGCAGTATACTTCGGCAACAGGTGTTGTCAGACTGGCAAACCGTGCGTTGAAGGCAAGCGATAAGGACAGCGTGTTAAGAACAGGTGAGGTTTCCGCAAAGACCGTATTTGATGCAGTAAAGGCCGGGGATGAACTGGCAATGGAAGTTGCAGAAAAATTTGGAGAATATCTCGGCAAGGGACTGGCTGCAATTGCAGGTGTTGTGAATCCGGAGATCTTTGTGATCGGTGGCGGTGTTTCCAAGGCAGGTCCTGTTCTGCTTGATTATATTAAGAAATACTACACACCTTATGTGTTCCATGGAAGCAGAGATGCATTGTTTGCACTTGCAACACTTGGAAATGATGCAGGCATTTATGGAGCAGCAAAACTCATTCTGGGTTAGAGACAGAAAACAGCGCATATGCTGTTAAGGAAGAAAGAACCGTGAAAGCGGCAGGGTGATAACATCGTGAGTAAGGCAGTAGAAAAATATATTGGAGAGCTGGTAGCACCGGAGCATATCCGGATGCAGGAGCCAATGTCGAAGCATACAACCTTCCGGGTTGGCGGTCCGGCAAAGATGCTTGTACAGGTCGAAGGCACCGAGCAGCTCCAAAAAATAGTTTCCTATCTGTCACGTCTGGAGGAACCATACATTGTGATTGGGAACGGAAGTAACCTCTTAGTCAGTGACAAAGGATATGACGGTGTGGTATTAAAGATTGCATCCGGAATGGAAAATATTCAGGTCCGGGGCGAGAAAATCCATGTGCAGGCAGGGGCACTGCTGACAAAAACAGCCATGGAGGCAGCAAAACACGGGCTGACCGGAATGGAATTTGCATCAGGCATTCCGGGCTGCATCGGTGGTGCAGTTGTTATGAATGCCGGTGCCTATGATGGTGAGATGAGTCATGTTGTTGAAAGCGTTACCGTTGTTAATCAGACGGGTGAGCTGATGGTGCTTGACCGCAATACCATGGAGTTTTCCTACCGTAACAGTATTATTAAGAATCGTCCATATATTGTCGCAGAAGCGGTTTTACGGTTACAGAAAGGCGAAGAAGCACAGATCAGATCCAAGATGGATGAGTTCGCAAAGCTCCGTAGGGAAAAACAACCGCTTGAATATCCGAGTGCAGGAAGTACATTTAAACGACCGGAAGGTTATTTTGCAGGAAAACTGATTATGGATGCAGGACTGCGCGGCTATCGGATCGGCGGTGCACAGGTGTCGGAGAAGCACTGCGGATTTTTAGTAAACGTAGGGAATGCAACAGCTGAGGATATTCATGAGCTGATCATGGTAGTACAGGAAACAGTAAAAGAAAAACTCCATGTAGAATTGGAAACGGAAGTCATACAGATAGGTGAGTTTTCATGAGATTTGTAATTGTAACGGGAATGAGCGGCGGTGGAAAAAGAACGGCGCTTAAGATGCTGGAAGATATGGGATTTTACTGTGTGGATAATCTTCCGGTGGCATTGATAGAAAAGTTTGTGGAGCTGATCGTCACACCAAACAGTGAGATTACCAAGGTGGCACTGGGGCTGGATGTGCGCGCAGGTCAGTCCTTTGAAGAAGTAAAGCATATTCTGGAGAATCTGCGCAAGAACGGATACTCCTTTGACATGCTGTTTATGGAAGCGACGGACTCCGTATTGCTCAAGCGCTACAAAGAAAGCAGACGTATGCATCCGCTCGCTCCGGAGGGCAGGGTTGAGGAAGGAATCAGCAAGGAACGAAAGATTTTAGAGCCCATCAGGGGAATCTCGGACTATGTCATTGATACCTCCAGACTTCTGACCAGGGAATTAAAAGAAGAGTTAGACCGTATTTTTTTAAAAAACGAGGCATATAACAGCCTGATGATTACGGTCATGTCATTTGGATTTAAATATGGAATTCCGGCAGATGCCGATCTGGTATTCGATGTGCGTTTTCTGCCGAATCCGTTTTATATTGATGAGTTGAAGCATAAGACGGGAGAGGATAAAGAAGTACAGGATTATGTGATGGGCTTTCCGGAAGCAAAGGAATTCTCCGATAAGTTGACGGACATGATCCGGTTCTTAATTCCCAATTATGTAAAAGAAGGAAAATATCAACTTGTGATTGCTGTTGGTTGTACGGGTGGCAAACACCGCAGCGTTACACTTGCGAACGAACTTTACCGAAGATTAAAAGATCACGGAGAATACGGGCTGACAATCAGCCATCGTGATATCAGACTATAACAGAAGGGCGAGGTCGGGATGTCTTTTTCCGGAGAAGTAAAAGAAGAACTGGCGAAACATGTCAGTCAGGCGAGACATTGTCAGATTGCAGAGCTTGCGATGATATTGGTGTGCTGTGCCGGTGTAAGAAAAGATGAAAAAAATGCGCCGGAATTGCAGATTCATGCTGAAAACAATGCAGTATTAAGAAAATGCTTTACATTACTGAAGAAAACCTTTAATATAAATACTGATGCTTTTGAGACATATATCGAACAGCAGGGGAAGGCCGGTTATTATCAATTTTCATTAACAAAAGAGCAGGGGGCAGAACGAGTCCTTACTGCTGTTAAGTGGGAAAAAGATGAAAGCGGTTTTTTAGAGCATCAGGAAACAGTATCCCCATTACTTATCAAAAACGGGTGTTGTCGCCGTGCAGCACTTCGTGGTGCCTATCTGACCATTGGCTCCATGAGCAATCCTCAGCGGAGTTATCATCTGGAATTTGTCTGTACGAGTGAAAAACAGGCAGAGCAGTTATGTATGATTCTGAACGGATTTGAAGTGGAAGCAAAGACTATCATGCGTAAAAAGTATGAAGTCGTATATGTAAAGGAAGGCGCTGCAATCGTAGATCTGCTGAATATCATGGAGGCACATGTGTCTTTGATGAATCTGGAGAATCTGAGGATCCTCAAGGACATTAGTAATACGGTAAACCGCAGGGTGAACTGCGAAGCGGCAAATATCGCAAAGACGGTCAATGCAGCAACCAGACAGGTAGAAGACATTGAACTGATCAAAGAGAAAAAGGGAATATCAGCTCTTCCGGAGAACCTGCGTCAAGCAGCAAACCTCCGTTTGGAATACCCGGAAGCGGCACTCAGTGAGCTGGCGCAGATGATGGATCCGCCGATCGGAAAATCGGGAATGAACCACAGGCTGCGAAAGCTGTCCGAAATTGCAGAGGAACTCCGGGGAAGGAAATCCTGATTTCGGATGATGGGATCGAAAAAGGAGATTGTTATGAAAAGAGAAACAACAACAGTACAGTTGAAAAATGGTCTTGAGGTCAGACCAATTGCAGTTTTAGTACAGTTAGCAAGCAGATATGACAGCAAGGTGTATCTGGAATCCGAAGGCAAGAGAGTAAATGCAAAAAGCATCATGGGCATGATGAGTCTCGGACTGGATACGGGCGCATCTGTTGTGATTGAGGCTGACGGAGCTGATGAAAATGCTGCGGTTGAGAGCCTTGCGGGCTTTTTAAGCGGGAAAGAAGAAAACTAGAAGATAAAGGGGCATCCGCGGGGTGTCCTTTTTTATATACCTGAAGTTTGTAAAGCAAATTTCTGATATAAGAGGAATGGGAGAAACGACTTATGGATCGAAAGAAGCTTTTGTTTATTTACAATCCACATGCCGGAAAAGCACATATCCGAACCCATCTGCTATCGATTATAGATATTTTTACAAAAGCAGGCTATGAGGTAACTGCATACCCTACCCAGAAACGTGGGGATGCTATAGAAGAGGTCATTACACGGGCATCCGATTTTGAACTTGTGGTGTGCTCCGGAGGTGATGGAACTCTGGACGAGGTCGTGACCGGGGTCGTGAGATCCGGGCTGCAGATTCCACTTGGTTATATTCCGGCCGGATCCACCAATGATTTTGCCGGAAGTCTTGGATTGTCAAAGGATATGCAGAAAGCTGCACAGGTAGCGGTGACCGGAAAAACATTTGCATGTGACATCGGAACTTTTAATGAAGATAATTTTGTATATATTGCAGCGTTTGGCCTGTTCACAGATGTTTCCTATGAGACAAACCAACAGGTGAAAAATGTTCTGGGATATATGGCATATATTCTGGAGGGCGTAAAGCGTCTGTCTGCGATAAAATCCTATCAGATGCGTGTTTTCGCGGATGGAAAAGAATATTCCGGGAATTATATGTATGGCATGATCACAAATTCCAGATCTGTGGGAGGATTCAAGAATATCACGGGAAAAAATGTGGAGCTGAATGATGGTCTGTTTGAGGTGACCCTGATCAAACGCCCGAAGAATGCCATTGAACTGAATAATATCATGGCAGCATTGATTGGAGCTAAAATCGATACCAAGAGTATGCACTGCTTTAAAGCATCCAGAATCGAGATTAAATCGGAGACAGCTATTCCCTGGACACGCGACGGCGAATTCGGCGGTAATCATGAAAATGTTCTGATCTGCAATGAAAAAGGAGCAGTGACTTTTATGATTCCGGAGAAATAATTTGCAATAACCCGATATTTAGTGGTTTTCTTTTGTAAAAAAGTAGGGTATAATAGGTACGAATTGAACAGCCGGAAGGCGTTCAAATAGAATTTATTAACGGAGGTAGATAAAAATGGCATTAGTATCCGCAACAGAAATGTTAAAAAAAGCAGTAGCTGGCCACTATGCAGTAGGACAGTTCAACATCAACAACCTTGAGTGGACAAAAGCAATTCTTTTAACTGCTCAGGAGTGCAACAGCCCTGTTATCTTAGGTGTATCCGAAGGTGCAGGCAAATACATGGGTGGTTATGATGTAGTTATGGGTATGGTAAACGGTCTGATCAAAGATCAGAACATCACTGTTCCTGTAGCAGTTCATCTTGACCATGGTTCCTATGATCACTGCTATAAGTGTATGGAAGCTGGTTTCCCTTCCATCATGTTTGATGGTTCCAAGTATTCTATCGAAGAGAATATTGCAAAGACCAAAGAACTGGTTGCAGTAGCTCATGCAAAGGGAATCTCCATCGAAGCAGAAGTTGGTTCTATCGGTGGTGAGGAAGACGGCGTTATCGGAATGGGCGAATGTGCAGATCCTGCAGAGTGTAAGATGATCGCTGATCTTGGTGTTGACTTCCTCGCAGCAGGTATCGGTAACATCCATGGTAAATATCCTGCAAACTGGAAAGGCTTACAGTTCAATGTACTGGAAGCAGTACAGGAGAAGACAGGAGATCTTCCTCTTGTTCTTCACGGTGGTACAGGTATTCCTGATGACATGATCAAGAAAGCAATCTCCCTTGGTGTTGCTAAGATCAATGTTAACACAGAGTGCCAGTTAGTATTTGCTGATGCTACACGTAAGTACATCGAAGCAGGTAAGGATCTGGAAGGTAAGGGATTTGATCCTCGTAAGCTTCTTGCTCCTGGTTTTGATGCAATCAAAGCAAAAGTAAAAGAGAAAATGGAACTCTTCGGTTCTGTTGACAAAGCTTGAGCATAAGCGATTAAGAACAGCCACATCGGGTTTCCGGTGTGGCTGTTTTTTAATAGATGGAAATTTGTGGAGCAAATTTCCGGTATGTTAATAAGATACAGGATGCAACGACTTATAAGGCGGCAAAGAATTATCCCAGAATGCGGCTGCCGGAGTGATGGGATCGCATACGCACAGTGCGTGACGGAAATCATCATGGCAATCGTGGTATTCTGCGTACAAAAGGCGATCTTAAAAATAAGATAACCTGATGATACGGATAGAAGCGGATGACTGTACTAATCCCAAATTCCCCCGCATACATTGTAAAAAAGTATCGCAGGGGGATTTCTTGCTTGAAAGATTATATTGAGGAGCGTGCAATGGAAGTTGCAAGCTATATCATAGGGACGAATGCAACAGTGAGACAGGCGGCAAAACAGTTTGGGATATCAAAATCGACTGTACATAAAGACCTCACCGAGCGCCTGCCGCAAGTTCATCCGCAACTGGCCATGGAGGCCCGGAAAGTACTGGATGTGAATAAATCAGAGAGACACATCAGAGGCGGACTGGCGACAAAGGATAAATATCTTCGGGAAAAAGTGTCCCATTAAAAACAGGATAAACCGGAAGAAACATCCACAGAAAAAGCAATCGATAATCTTGCAGAAAGAGGATTTCGGTTGCTTTTTTATTATACTGTAAATTTGACAAAGGAGGGAACATCATGTATGCTAAAATAGTTTGAATATCAAAATAAAAAAACACAAGGAGGCAGAATCATTGAGAAAGAATACAGTACTTCCGGAATTATATATAGGAGAGAAAATTGCACAAGTACCGATTATTCAAGGTGGCATGGGAGTGGGTGTCAGTCTTTCGAGACTTGCAGGGGCAGTTGCCGCAGAAGGTGGAATCGGTATCATATCAACGGCGCAGATCGGTTACCGCGAAGCGGATTTTCAAAAAGACCCTTCAGGCTGTAACCTGGAAGCAATCAGGAAAAACATTCATGCAGCAAAAAAAATTGCGGATGGGAAAGGACTTGTCGGCGTTAATGTGATGCATGCACTGAAACATTATAAGGAGCATGTGCGTGCGGCGGTGGCGGCAGGCGCGGATGTGGTGATCTGCGGTGCGGGCCTGCCTGTCGATCTGCCGGAATTAACAGCGGAGAGTGATGCCAAGATTGCCCCGATCATATCAAGTGCGAGAGCATGCCGGTTGATCCTTAAAATGTGGGATCACAAATACCATAAAACGGCAGATTTTGTTGTGGCAGAAGGGCCTATGGCAGGTGGACATCTGGGATTTTCGAAAGAACAGCTGGTGGCGTACGGCTTCACGGAAAAAGGACCGGCGGAACATGAGGGACACCGTGACCGGACTGTCTGGGATTGCCGTATGTGGGAACAGGAAATCGAAGTAATCCTTTCTGTTTTAAGAGAATATGAGCAGCAATACCAGCGCAATATTCCACTGATTCTGGCCGGCGGTATCTATGATCATGCCGATATTCTGCATGCACTGGAACTTGGAGCCTCCGGTGTGCAGATTGCCAGCCGCTTTGTGGCGACCAAAGAGTGTGATGCAGCGGATGCATATAAACAGGCTTATGTCGACGCTAAGGAATCAGACATATGCCTGATCGAAAGTCCGGTTGGTATGCCGGGAAGGGCAATCAACAATTTTTTTGCCAAAAGAACAAGAGAACAAAGGGAACCGATTTGTCACTGTTATCAATGTCTTGAAAAATGCGATCCCACACAGGTGCCCTATTGCATTACAAAAGCATTGATTGATGCAGTAAAGGGCGATATTGAAAACGGACTACTGTTTTGTGGGGAAAATGTGGACAGGATTGACCGTATTGTAAGCGTTCATGAATTGATGCAGGAATTGTGTGGTACCAGGGGATGAGAAGCGTGTTTTTTTTACAAAAATGCGAAAAAAGTACCCATAGAAGATAAACTCTTTGACAAGGTGCGCCGTACTTCCTATAATGGGCATATACGCAGAAAAACAGGTGATGAGCCTTAAAGGAGGATATATGAACAACGAGTTAGTGATCGTCATTGACTTTGGCGGGCAGTACAATCAGCTTGTGGCACGCCGTGTCAGAGAGTGCAACGTGTACTGTGAGATTTATTCTTACAAAATAGATATTGAGAAAATTAAGGCAATGAATCCGAAAGGAATCATTCTGACGGGCGGACCAAACAGCTGTTATGAAGAGGATTCCCCTTCTTACCGGAAAGAATTGTTTGAACTGGGCATCCCCATTCTTGGTATCTGCTACGGCGCGCAGCTTATGATGCACAAATTAGGAGGAAAGGTAATCACACCGGAAGTCGGAGAGTACGGAAAAACAGAGATTACGTACGAACCAGACGGCGTTATGTTCAAGGACCTTCCGGCAACATCCGTATGCTGGATGAGCCATTTTGACAGAATAGCGGAAGCTGCTCCCGGATTTGAGATTGTTGCGCATACAGCGGACTGCCCGATTGCAGCAACCCAGAATGTTGAGAAAAAATTATATGCAGTGCAGTTCCATCCGGAAGTGCTCCATACGATAAACGGAACACAGATGATCTACAATTTTGTCCGCGGTGTATGCGGTTGTGCAGGCACCTGGAAGATGGATTCCTTTGTAGAGAATGCGATTAAAGAAGTCCGTGAAAAGGTGGGGGACGGAAAGGTGCTCCTTGCGCTTTCCGGCGGTGTTGATTCCTCAGTACTTGCCGCACTTTTGGCAAAGGCAATCGGAAAACAGCTTACATGCGTATTCGTAGATCATGGTCTGCTTCGGAAAAATGAGGGAGATGAAGTAGAGGGTGTATTCGGAAAAGGTGGATCATTCGATATCAATTTTGTGCGTGTCAATGCACAGGAACGCTATTATGCAAAGCTTGCAGGAGTCACAGAACCGGAGCAGAAGAGAAAGATCATTGGTGAAGAATTCATCAGGGTATTTGAAGAAGAGGCGAAAAAGATCGGCAAAGTCGATTTCCTGGCACAGGGAACAATCTATCCGGACGTCGTAGAGAGTGGGCTTGGCGGTGAATCCGCAGTGATCAAATCCCATCATAACGTAGGCGGGCTCCCTGATTATGTTGATTTTAAGGAGATCATCGAACCACTTCGTAATCTCTTCAAGGATGAGGTCAGAAAAGCCGGTCTGGAACTCGGACTTCCCGATTATCTTGTATTCCGTCAGCCGTTCCCCGGTCCGGGACTTGGAATCCGTATCATCGGTGAAGTGACTGCCGAGAAAGTGCGCATCGTGCAGGACGCGGACTGGATCTACAGAAGTGAAGTAGAAAAAGCTGCAAAAGAGTACAAGGAAGCAAACGGCAAGGAACCGGACTGGATGCCAAACCAGTACTTTGCAGCACTTACCAATATGCGCAGCGTAGGCGTTATGGGTGACGAACGTACTTACGATTATGCCGTTGCAGTGCGTGCAGTCCGCACCGTTGATTTCATGACAGCGGATGCTGCTGAGATCCCATTTGCCGTGCTTCAGAGTGTCATGAGCAGAATCATCAACGAGGTGAAGGGTGTCAACCGCGTATTCTACGATTTGACAAGCAAGCCGCCCGGAACGATTGAGTTTGAATAATGAAATGGGATTTGAGAAGCTAGTATTTATGCGGGTTGCAAGCAAATTTGTTTAAGCGTTGGCAACGATTTGGCAACATTTTCAACATCACGCACGAAATAATTACATCAATGACATAAGAAAACCTTGCTGATTTTCAGATGGCTTTTGCTATGGCAACTGAATATCGGCAAGGTCTTTTTATGCTTATTTCTGCTTTTTCTTTTTAGACGTTTTCTTTTCTTCTTTCTCGATTTTCTGAAATTCCTCTATAAGCATATCACTGACCGCCTGCGAGGGGACTTTCGCCCAATGCTTTGAGGTGTCCAGTTCCGGGTACTTGTACCGCCACTGGTCGTATTCTTCTCTGCTTATCTCGCCCTGTTCCAGTTTGGCGGCTTGCTCCTGCCATGCGTGGATCATATCAAACATGGACGAATAGGTGGAATAGTCGGACTTGTCAAGGCGCAGGCAGATTTCCCCGTCAATCTCCCCGATTTTCAGCCCGTACATATCTTCCAATGCAAAGAGCGTGTGCATAAGCCCGATATAGGTATCAATATCCGGCACGGTGAGGGCGTGGGTGCTTACATCAAAGATATTCGCCATTTCTTTTACAAGGTCGTGCTTCGGTGTTCTCGCTTCGGTTTCATACTGTGCCATGCGGACATCAGAGGTCTTTCCGAGAAAACCGAGGATTTCGCCTAGCTGTTTCTGTGTCATGCCTTTTCGGTTGCGGAAAAAGCGGATACGTTTGCCGATTGCCATAATAAAACCTCCGTTGTAGTCAAGCTGATACAGTCATTTTTTGACTGCACTTAAACAAATTTGTTGAACTTAGTATAACATGGTGCAATAGAAATAGCAAGAATAACTTAAATAAAAAAAGTTAAGATTTTCTCGCAAACCACTTGACTTAACGGAATTTATTTAGTATCA
>Ga0129311_1000357_pt1 | contig 42024 bp, 39 predicted proteins | sample Go1ome_FD_94435 | JGI IMG/M metagenome (GOLD analysis project Ga0129311, IMG submission 94435) | Western lowland gorrila individual fecal microbial communities from Wisconsin, USA - Go1022B metagenome | ecosystem: Host-associated > Mammals > Digestive system > Large intestine > Fecal | place...
AATTGCGGCCTCGACAATTACCTTATCGAAGCCGCATATGGAAGTGTCAGTCTTTACTGACGGCTAACCTTCTTAGGGTCCTTGAAGCAGATGCAGAACAGCACGCCTACTACCAGAGCGTAGCCTGCGAAGATGTACCAAGCCTTGCTCCACGACGGCTGAGCAGCCTCGAAGACGCATTTGTTAATGACTGCGCCTGCAGCGAGAGTTCCTATGGTAGCGCCAAGTCCGTTAGTCATAAGCATAAACAGACCCTGAGCCGATGAACGAATGTCCTTAGGAGCGTTCTCGTTAACGTAGAGTGAACCCGAGATGTTGAAGAAATCGAATGCCACACCGTAAACTACGCAGCTGAGGATGAAGAGGATTACGCCAGGCATATCCGGAGTTCCAAGTCCGAAGAATCCGAAGCGGAACACCCAAGCGAACATCGCGATGAGCATCACTTTCTTAATGCCGAATTTCTTCATGAAGAAAGGAATGAGAAGGATGCAGAGCGTCTCCGAAATCTGAGAGATGGAGATGAGCGCGTTAGAGTTCTTTACTGCGAATGTATTAGCGTATTCAGGGTTCTCGCCGAACGAGCCGAGGAAGGTGTTAGCATAGCCGTTGGTAATCTGAAGCGATGCTCCGAGAAGCATGGAGAAGATGAAGAATACGGCGAACTGCCTGTCCTTAAACAGGGCAAATGCCTTAAGTCCCAGGCTGTCTGCCAGGCTCGCGTTACCACCCTTCTTAGTAGGGCACTCCGGCATGGTGAGGGCATAGCCGCACATAATGATGCTGAGAATACCTGACGAGAAGAGCTGGGTATATGAATCCTGCATAGCCACTCCGCCTATCTGTACGAAGTTAGTCGCAAGCATACTTACGATGAAGCCCACGGTTCCGAACACGCGGATAGGAGGGAAGTCCTTGACAGGGTCCTTTCCGGCTTTCTCGAGTGCGTTATATGCTACTGAGTTCACGAGTGCGATGGTCGGCATAAAGAAAGCCACGCTGATGCTGTAGAGCAGGAAGAGCGGTGCGAATTCGATGGCCGTACCTGCGTTCATACAGTAGATGCCTGCTCCTATCATAGAGATTCCGGCCAATCCGTGGCACATCGAAAGAACCTTCTGCGCCTGGATCTTGCGGTCGGCCAATATACCCATCAATGCAGGCATGAATATGGACACGATGCCCTGCATAGCGAAGAACCATTTAATCTGCGGACCCATATTGATTTCGCCCAAATAGCGTCCAAGTGAAGTTAGGTAAGCGCCCCAAACTGCGAATTCGAGGAAGTTTAGAATAATCAGTCTAAGACTGATGGATGATTTGTTTTGCATTATAGTTCGTATTATTGATTATTCAAGTAGTGCAAAAATACAAGAAATTGTCGGATTATTGCTATATTTGGGATATGAAATTTCAGATAGAGTGTAAAGATAAGGCAAGTGGAGCCAGAACGGGAGTGATTACCACCGACCACGGTGAGATTCATACTCCTATTTTTATGCCTGTAGGCACCGTAGGGTCGGTAAAGGGCGTATATCACCACGACCTGAAGGACGACATAAAGGCCGAGATTATTTTAGGAAATACCTATCACCTGTACCTGCGTCCGGGATTGGACATCCTGAAGGCGGCGGGTGGACTGCATAAGTTCGAAAGTTGGGACAGGCCGATTCTCACCGACAGCGGTGGCTTTCAGGTATTTTCCCTCACTTCCATAAGAAAGCTTACCGAAAGGGGATGCACTTTCCGCTCCCACATCGACGGCTCACGCCACGAGTTTACTCCTGAAAACAATGTGGAGACACAGCGCATCATAGGTGCCGACATTATGATGGCACTCGACGAGTGCTGTCCGGGTGACGCGACTCACGAATATGCGCGCAATTCCCTGAATCTCACTAAGAATTGGCTCGAGCGGTATTCGAAGCACTTCCACGAGACAGAGCCCCTCTACGGTTACTCCCAGACATTCTTCCCCATAATCCAGGGTTGTGTCTATCCGGACCTTAGAACGGAGGCGGCCGAGCACGCACTCGAGTTCGCCGATGCCGGTATCGCGATAGGCGGATTGGCCGTGGGTGAACCGACCGAGAAGATGTACGAGATGCTGGAACTGCTTAACCCGATTATTCCTCAGGAAAAGGCCCGCTATCTGATGGGCGTGGGTACACCGGCTAACCTTCTGGAAGGCATAGCTCGCGGAGTGGATATGTTCGACTGCGTGATGCCTACCCGAAACGGACGTAACGGCATGCTGTTCACTTGGAATGGCATAATGAATATGCGTAACGCGAAGTGGGAGAGCGACTTTTCGCCTCTCGATGCGTGCGGAACCTCATTTGTGGACCATACCTACACGAAGGCCTATCTAAGGCACCTGTTTATAGCAGGGGAGATCTTCGCCGGAATGATAGCCAGCGAGCATAACTTGGCATTCTATCTGGACGTGGTCCGTCAGGCCCGCGCACATATTCAGGCAGGTGATTTCCTCGAATGGAAAGACTCTGTGATTCCTCGCATTACCTCCAGATTATGAAAGAGTTACGAGTAAAGAAACTGGACTGGTACATATTCAAGAGCTTCATTCTCACCTTTTTCATCGCTCTTATTCTCATCATCGGTATCGTAATCATCTTCGATATTTCCGAGAAGATAGACGATTTCGTGAAGAACGAGGCTCCGCTAAAGGCCATTATAGTAGACTATTACCTGAACTTCATACCTTATTTCATAAATATGTTCAGTCCGCTGTTCGTATTTATCACGGTAGTATTCTACACCTCGCGACAAGCGGCCAATTCCGAAATCATAGCCATCCTCTCCAGCGGGGTGAGCTACAAGCGTATGCTTATGCCTTATATGGCTGCGGCGGCCATCATTACCGGGCTTTCGCTTATGCTGAACCTCTATGTGATACCTAATTCGAATGCTACGAGGCTCGAATTCGAACAGACTTACGTGAAGAAGAGAAGCGCGGCGAAGACCCGAAACATCCATTATCAGATAGCTCCGGGAGAGTTCGTATACGTGGAGTCCTTCAGCCAGTGGAACAAGACAGCCTATAAGTTCACTCTCGAAAACATAGAAGACAACAGGCTGGTAAGCAAGCTATCGGCAGAATCAGCGCAGTGGGACAGCACTATGGACGGCTGGAGGCTGCGCCGCTACGTGCTTCGCGACTACGCCGACGGACTCGAAGACAGGGTACAATGCGGCGAAAGGCTCGACACGGTAATCGCGCTCAAGCTTTCCGACTTCTACTTTAACGAAAAGACGGTTCAGACTCTTTCCATAAAGAACTTGAACGCACTCATAGAGACGCAGAAGATGCGAGGCGATTCGAACGTTATGTACGCCGAAATCGAGAAGAATAACCGCTATGCGCTTCCTTTCTCGGCATTCATCCTGACGATAATGGGCGTGGCCCTGTCGTCGCGAAAGAAGAGGGGAGGCATAGGCTGGAACCTCGGACTGGGCATAGGATTGGCCTTCACATACATTCTCTTTATGCGCTTCAGCCAGATGTTCGTGTACGCAGGCACTATGTCCGCGACCATAGCCCTTTGGCTTCCGAACGTGATATTCGCGATAATTGCCGCCATTCTCTACAAGAAGGCGCCGAAATAATCTAATTCTATGGTAGTGAAAGTGATAAATAGAAGTGCCAATGCGCTTCCCCAGTATTCTACATTAGCCGCAGCAGGTATGGACGTTCGGGCTCAGATCGAAAGTCCGATTACGATTGGCCCGCTGGAAAGGGTCGCAGTGCCTACAGGACTGTATATGGAAATCCCGGTGGGGTGCGAGGTGCAGGTGCGTCCGAGAAGCGGTCTTGCTGCCAAGCACGGCATTACGGTGCTTAACAGCCCCGGTACGATAGATGCGGATTATCGCGGCGAGTTGAAGGTGATTCTGGTGAATCTGTCGAACGAGCCGTTTACGATAGAAAGCGGCGAGCGCATAGCGCAGCTGGTATTGGCCCGCCACGAAGTCATAGAATGGGAAGAGGTGGAGTCGCTGTCAGACTCTGCCAGAGGCGCCGGCGGATTTGGCAGCACGGGTGTAAAATAACCAGAGGAAGAGTCTCGCGAAGAGGATTCCGAAGAATGCTCCTACCATAAATCCCACGAGCACGTCGCCTAAGAAGTGCTTCCCCACGAATACTCTGCTGACTCCCACCAGTATGGCCCATGTCGGGAGCACTATCTTCCAAGTCCTGCTCTTCAGGATTATGGAAGCGGCGCAAGCGAATCCCATGGCATTAGCCGCGTGTGCGGAGAAGAATCCATAAGGGTGTCTGGCACTGGCTCCGGCAAGCATATGCAGTCCTCGCTCCACTATAAGGGGGTTATTACACGGGCGAAGTCTGTCGACAGCATTCTTTACCACATTACATACCTGGTCTATGCAGAGTATGCAAAGCACGAGGGTAATCACACTTATAAGTCCCATTTTCCAGCCCAGCTTGCGAATCAGCAGACCTATTACCAAAAGGTAAAGGGGAGTCCACAACCATCTGTCGCTGAACCAAATCCATATTTGGTCCGAGATGGTGCTGTGAAGGGAATTAATCCATAGGGTGATGTTCTGATCGACGGTCTCGATCTGTCTTAATATCGTTTCCATTTTCGTTAATCCTTTAGGGCTTCCCAGAGCATGTCCTTCAATTCCTTAAGGCCTTCCTGGGATACTGATGAGATGAATACGTGAGGCAAGTCCTTAGGAAGACTAGGAAGCATCTCCTCTTCCAAGTCCTTATCTATAAGGTCGCATTTGGTAATGGCCAGCACTCTTTTCTTGTCAAGAAGTTCCGGATTATACATCCTCAATTCCCCCAGAAGGGTGTCGTAGCATTCCTGTATGTCGTCTTCTTCGGCAGATATCATAAAGAGAAGCACGGAGTTACGCTCGATGTGCCTGAGGAATCGCGTGCCTATGCCCCTGCCTTCGTGCGCACCCTCGATGATTCCCGGGATGTCGGCCATCACGAATGACTGGTCGTCGTAGTATTTGACTATGCCCAAGTTAGGCTCGAGAGTGGTGAATGCGTAGGAAGCGATTTTAGGCTTGGCAGCAGTGATGGAAGAAAGTAGGGTAGACTTGCCCGCATTAGGAAAGCCAACAAGTCCCACGTCTGCAAGCAGTTTGAGCTCCAGAACGTACCATCCTTCGACGCCCTCCTCGCCAGGCTGTGCGAAACGCGGAGTCTGCAGGGTAGATGTCTTGAAGTTATTATTGCCAAGTCCGCCGCGACCGCCCGGACACAGAACTCGCTCTTCGCCCGGCTCGACCAATTCGAAAAGTACTTCGCCGGTTTCTGCATCTTTCACTACGGTACCCACAGGAACCGGAAGGGTGATGTCCGCACCGTTCTTTCCGTGACAAAGCGCTCCGCTGCCGCCCTCGCCGTCTTCCGCTATGATGTGCCTGCGGAATTTGAGGTGAATGAGGGTCCAGTATTGAGGGTCGGCCTTCAGGATAATGCTCCCGCCTCGTCCTCCGTCGCCTCCGTCCGGGCCGCCCTTAGGGACGTATTTGGCTCTGTAGAGGTGCATTGAGCCCGCTCCGCCGTGGCCTGAATGACAAAATATCTTTACGTAGTCTATGAAATTGCTATCCGCCATAATCTTTAAAACTTCTAACGCGCAAAGATAATGAAAGTTAGGGAATGTTAAAAAAAATGACTATCTTTGTGAGGTTGTGTTCGAAGAAAAACGGACATGTTTCGCTTAAATTTAGCTAAGTGACTAACTATTAGGCATTTGGTGACAATTTGAGGAGCTAAGGATTTGCCTTCTGGTCGAGAAGAGCGAGAAAACGGCAGAGATGAAGGCGCGATAAAGTAGTTGATAATCAGTGGATAAGGATAAAACTGTACAGTGGTACGCGATGAGTGCGATTTATCGCAGCGAACTAAAGGTTAAGGACTATTTGGATTCTCGCGGCATCGAATGCTATGTACCTATGACCGAGGTTATGCGCCTAAGGCGCGGACGTAAGGTTAAGGAAAAGGTCCCTGCAGTGTGTAACCTGATTTTCGTCCACTCTGATTCTCAGACCATTAATAACGTAAAGACATTTCAGCCACGTCTTCAGTTCAAGACTATGCCTTGCGAGGGAAAAAACGAGCGGATCGTCATTCCCGATGCGCAGATGGCTGAATTCATAAAGGTGTCCTCGTCAAGTATCCTCGAAAAGGAATACATCGACCCTGCGCTTCTTAAACTTCGTGCAGGCCAGAGAGTTAAGGTCACACTTGCGGACGGTACCTCTATAGAAGGCATCTTTATGACCCTGAAAAAGAAAAAGACCATAGTGGTAAACGCGGGCAGCGTAATAGCCATAGCGTTCGACGGCGACGGGAAGACCATCGAAGTGCTTGGTGAAAATTCGTAAAATCGTGAATGACAGAAGCATAATAGTGACAGGAGGCGCGGGCTTCATAGGAAGTCACGTGGTAAGAAGGTTCGTGGAGCGCTACCCGTCCTACCGCATCATCTGTCTCGACTGCCTGACCTACGCGGGGAACCTGGCTAACCTCTCCGACATCTCCTCTCGGGCCAATTATCGCTTCGCGAGATTGGACATCCTCGATACGGAAGGCGTAGCGAGGCTGATGCGCGAGGAGAAGGTGGACGGGATAATCCACTTGGCCGCTGAAAGTCACGTGGATAGGTCGATAGAAGATCCGCTTTCGTTTGCGAGGACTAACGTGCTGGGCACGCTCTCGATGCTGCAGGCTGCGCGGACGGTTTGGCAGGAAAGAGAAGACGGGTTCGAAGGCAAGAGATTCTACCATATCTCCACCGATGAGGTGTTCGGAGCACTGGAACTCGGTGATACGCAGAAGTTCAACGAAGAGATGAAGTACGCGCCGCACAGTCCGTACAGCGCGTCGAAGGCAAGTGCAGACCACTTCGTGAGGGCATTTGCCGATACTTATGGGATGCCGGTGGTGATTAGCAATTGCTCGAATAACTTCGGGCCTAATCAGTTCCCGGAGAAGCTTATCCCGCTGGTGATTAACAATATCAAGCACCGCAGGGACATTCCTGTCTATGGTACGGGCGACAATGTACGCGATTGGCTCTATGTCGAGGACCACGCGAGTGCGATAGATGCCGTATTCCACAGGGGAGTGAACGGGCAGTCTTACTGCATAGGCGGAGGCAACGAGCTGAGTAATATAGAGTTGGTCCGAAAACTCATAGCGGTGACCGATAGACTCCTGGGCCGCACGGAAGGGGAGGATGAGGCGCTGATAAGGTTTGTGGCCGACAGGAAAGGACATGATAAAAGATATGCTATAGATAGCAGCAAGATACGTCGCGAACTGGGTTGGCAGCCGGAAACCGGACTGGAAGAGGGGCTGGAAAAGACCGTGAGGTGGTATCTGGAGAATGGCGATTGGCTCGAAGGGGTGACGAGCGGCGAATATGTGAAGTATTACGATAGAATGTACTCAGGCAGATGAAAGGTATAGTTCTCGCAGGCGGGTCAGGCAGTAGGTTATATCCTATTACTAAAGGGATTAGCAAGCAGCTGATGCCCATTTACGACAAGCCGATGGTGTATTACCCGATTAGCGTTCTTATGAACTCGGGGATTCGGGACATTCTGATTATCAGCACTCCGCAGGATTTGCCAGGCTTCGAGAGGCTGCTTGGCGACGGAAGCGAGTTGGGCGTGAGATTCGAGTACGCGGAGCAGAGCAGGCCGGAGGGATTAGCCCAAGCGTTTACGATAGGAAGGGAGTTTATTGGCGAGGACAGTGTGGCTTTAGTGCTGGGAGATAATATCTTTCACGGTGCAGGGTTCGAGGAGAAGCTATCGCGTGCCGCACGCGAGGCCGATGGCGGAAGGGCTACGATATTCGGGTACTGGGTAAGTGACCCCGGACGCTATGGAGTGGCGGAGTTCGACGAGAACGGCAGGTGCCTGAGCATAGAGGAGAAACCGAAGGAGCCGAAGAGCCATTACGCGGTGGTGGGGCTTTATTTCTACCCGAACAGCGTGGTGGACGTAGCCGCAGGAATTAAGAAATCCTCTCGCGGAGAGTACGAGATAACTTCTGTAAATCAGCATTATCTGAGCGAAGGACTTCTGGAGGTGCAAAAGCTCGAAAGGGGATTTGCCTGGCTGGACACGGGGACTTTCGAGTCGCTTTCGCAGGCATCTAACTATATAGAGACCATAGAGAAACGGCAAGCGCTTAAGGTGGCGTGCCTCGAGGAAATCGCCTTTACGAAGGGCTGGATCGACGCTGCACAGCTTCGCCGCCTCGCAGAGCCCATGGCCCATAACGAATACGGCAGGTACCTGCTGGAATTAGGGAAGTGAGAAATGACTAACAAATACTTTCAGGACGAAACCATTACGTTCAACGATTTGTATTTCGTCTGTTATATGATAGAGCGAGTGGCGAGAAAGATTTATCAGAGAAATCGTTATGTCGTAGGTCAGATGGGCACTGATGCGTTGTTTCACGAGCTATCCTTAGCGCAGGTAAGCCATAGTCTGAATCCGGAGCAGGTCGAAGCGGAATGGATAGAGAAATACTCACTGGAAAAAGGCGATTTCGACGTGACGGACGTAGACCCGGAATATACAGACAAAGTACCTTCCACTACGGAAATGGGAAAGGTTTATGCCCGATTGATAGAGTCATTAGATAGCGAAGACAATCTCCCGAAGACTATAGTCTCCGTCTACAATTCGCCGGTCTGCGATATCATAGATGATTACAACACCGGCGCATACTATGAGCCAAGTTATGTTCAGACGCGTGCATTTATGAACGGGGAGTTTTAGAGAAAGTATTCTCGTGATTTATTTAAGTATTTTGATGTTTTTAAGATAAAATTGCAAAGTATAGTTTGAAATAATTTTGTATATTCGCAAAGTAAACTTTTGGCTATATTATGGATAAGCAGATTATTAAGACTATAATTACTGAAAAGCAGAATGCCGTCACGAAGTATTCTGTTATAAAAAGGGACTTTGATTTTGACACGAGTGCCAATTATGTTCTTGTGGGGTTAAGAAGAGCTGGGAAGTCGTATCTGTTATATTACGATATACAGAAGCAAATAAATAGTGGAGAGAAGTCCAAGGAAGATATTTTATATATCAATTTCGAGGATGAACGACTTTCGTTTGAAACCGCATCGGAATTAGGTGAGATATTGGATGCATATTATGAATTGTATCCGCAGAGAATACCTTTGATATATCTGGATGAGATACAGATTGTGTCTGGTTGGGAAAAATTTGCAAGAAGGCTTGCAGATTCCAAATACAGAGTCATGATAACTGGCAGTAATGCCAAGATGTTGAGTAGGGAGATAGCCTCTTCTTTAGGAGGACGATTTATTCCGAAAGAGATTTCACCGTTTTCTTTTAAGGAATACAATCGGTATAAAGGTATCGAATTAGGAAACAATTGGTTATACGATTCAGCCGTCTGCGCTATAGTGGCAAATAGTTTTGATGAATACTTTTATAATGGTGGTATAGCAGAGTCTTTCCCGTTATCCGATAAGCGAGAATATCTGAATTCACTTTATCAGAAAATACTTGTAGGTGATATAGTAGAAAGAAATGGAATTCGGAATCCGCGTGTGTTTCGTCTTTTGGTAAGGAAGTTGGCAGATAGTGTAATGCAGCCTTCTTCGATAAGTAGGTTACATCACATAGTCTGTTCAAGTGGAGATAAAATAAGTCTAAGCGTTCTAAAGGATTATCTTGACTATATGGAGGAAGCATATTTGTTTTTTTCTATACCTAACCTTGCATCTCCTATTACGGAACAAACAACAATTCAGAAAAGGTATATGGCAGATAATGGTTTGCTGAATTTGTTCTTGTTAAACGGGCAGACAAAATTGCTGGAGAACATAGTAGCTATAGAGTTAAATCGAAGGTATAGAAATACACAGGAGGAGACACTTTTATACTATTATAATAAGAATGTTGAAATAGATTTTTGTGTTCCTTCTGAAAAACTTGCCATCCAAGTGTCATATTCATTGACGGATTCAAATACTTACGAAAGAGAAGTCGGAGCTTTGGATAGTTTCCTAAAAAAGAATCCAGACTATTCCGCTATGATAGTTACTCGAGATCAGCAAGATAGAATCGAATTGGACGGACACACCATAGATGTGCTACCAGTTTGGAAGTGGTTGTGCATTTAATGAAGAGTGTTTGAAATAATAAATATATACAAATATGCGAGAATTTGAAGACGTTAAGATCGCGGTGGCGGGGGCCGGCTATGTGGGAATGAGCATAGCGGTTCTTCTGTCGCAGCATCACGATGTCACTCTTGTAGATGTGGTAAAGGACAAGGTCGACCAGATAAATGCCGGGAAATGTCCTTTCGATGACGAGTTCATAGAAGAATTCTTGTCCGAAAGAAGGCTAAGACTAAGGGCCGAAGTGGCGAGCGAAGAATCCTATTCCGATAGCGATATAGTGGTGGTGGCGACACCGACGAACTACGACCCGCAGCGTAATTTCTTCGACACACATCTGATAGAAGATGTAATAGAAAAGGTTTTGGCAGTAAATCCCGGAGCGCTTATAGTTATAAAAAGCACCATTCCAGTAGGTTACAGTGAACACCTTATTGAAACACACAAGAGAATAAAGCTACTTTTCAGCCCGGAATTCCTAAGGGAAGACAATGCTCTTTACGATAACCTTAATCCGAGTCGAATCATAGTAGGCCGAACTACGGAAAACAAAGAAGAAGCACATACGTTCGCGCGACTCCTTCAGGAAGGCGCTGTAAAGCAGGACATTCCGACACTATTTATGGGTCTGAAGGAAGCCGAAGCCGTAAAGCTATTTGCGAACACCTACCTCGCGCTGCGCGTCAGCTACTTTAACGAACTCGACACCTACGCCGAGATGAAAGGACTTGACACGAAAGCGATTATCGATGGAGTGGGACTCGACCCGCGAATCGGCACGCACTATAACAACCCATCCTTTGGATATGGCGGCTACTGCCTGCCGAAAGATACGAAGCAGCTTCTGGCCAATTATACTGACGTCCCCGAGAACCTGATAGAGGCCATAGTCGAGAGTAACCGCACCCGAAAGGACTTTATAGCGGATCAGGTCCTGAAAAAGGCAGGGTGGTACGATTACTATAGTAACAACCAGTACGGCTCAGCCGAGCGAAAGGGAAAGCCGGTGACGATAGGCGTTTATAGGCTGACGATGAAATCCCACTCGACTAACTTCCGCCAAAGCGCCATCCAGGGCATTATGAAGCGCATAAAGGCTAAAGGTGCCGAGGTCATCATCTACGAGCCGACCCTCGAAAACAGTACGACCTTCTTCGGAAGCAGGGTAGTAAACGACCTCGCCGAATTCAAATCCGCAAGCCAGGCCATCATAGCGAACCGCTACGACGAGTGCCTCGACGACGTACAGGAAAAGGTGTATACAAGAGATATTTTTAGAAGAGATTAAGTGGGGCTTGGTAGTCCTTGTGTTTTTTAAGTATAGTTTGAAATAATAAATATATACGATAGTTATGAGTATTTTTGCAGGAAAGACACTAATGATTACCGGAGGTACAGGTAGCTTCGGTAATGCGGTACTTAAGCGATTTTTATCTACGGACATTAAGGAAATTAGAATTTTTAGCCGTGATGAGAAAAAGCAGGACGATATGCGTCACGAGTATCAGGCTAAGTATCCTGAATTCGCCTCTAAAATCAAATTTTACATAGGTGATGTCAGAAGTCTTGAAAGCTGCCGCAGTGCGATGCCCGGTGTAGATTATATCTTCCACGCGGCTGCTTTGAAGCAGGTGCCGAGTTGCGAGTTCTTCCCGATGGAAGCCGTTAAGACAAACGTCATAGGTACGGATAATGTACTGACTGCCGCGATTGAAAACAACGTGGAGTGCGTAATATGTCTTTCAACAGATAAGGCTGCATATCCTATAAATGCTATGGGGATCACTAAGGCCATAGAGGAAAAGGTAGCTGTAGCCAAGAGTCGTAATTCTCGAAATACGAAGATATGCTGCACACGCTATGGTAACGTGATGTGTTCGCGTGGAAGTGTAATTCCTCTCTGGATAGACCAGATTAGAAGCGGTAATCCTATAACTCTTACTGAGCCTAATATGACTCGTTTCATTATGAGCCTCGAAGAAGCTGTAGATTTGGTCCTTTTCGCCTTCGAACACGGACAGAACGGAGATATCCTCGTTCAAAAGGCTCCTGCTTGCACGATAGGTACCCAAGCTGAAGCAGTATGTGAATTGTTCGGTGGACAATCGAAGTATCGACAGAATGGCGATGCTTCAACTGTTGCAAAGCAATTGAAAGAAGACATAAAGGTAATCGGTATTCGTCACGGAGAGAAGATGTACGAGACCCTTCTTACTAAGGAGGAATGTGCTAAAGCGGAAGATATGGGCAACTTCTATCGTGTTCCGGCAGATAATCGAACTTTGAATTACGACAAGTTCTTTACCGAAGGCGATAAGAAAGCCGTAACCATCGATGAATTTAACTCCGACAACACTTATCGTCTGGACCTCGAGGAAACGAAGGCTAAAATCGCGAGTCTGGAGTATATTCAGAATGAACTCAATGGTGTTCCGAACGTTGCAAAATAGCAGTTTCAATTGATAACTTATAGAAGCAAGACTAATGAAAAAAATAATGCTTGTTTTCGGTACCAGGCCCGAAGCAATCAAGATGGCTCCGCTGGTAAAGGAGTTGCAGAAACATCCCGATGACTTTGAAACCATCGTCTGTGTCACCGGCCAGCACCGCGAGATGCTGGACCAAGTGCTCCGCATCTTCGAGATTACTCCTGACTATGACCTCAATATCATGAAACAAGGGCAGGACCTCTATGATGTCACCGCCCGCGTGCTCACCGGTATGCGCGATGTCCTCAAGGAGGCTCAGCCCGATGTGGTGTTGGTCCATGGTGATACCACCACCAGCACAGCCGCAGCTCTTGCGGCCTTCTACCAGCAGATTCCTGTGGGACATGTTGAGGCCGGCCTTCGTACTCACAACATTTACAGCCCTTGGCCGGAGGAGATGAATCGCCAGATAACAGGGCGCATTGCGACATATAACTTCTCACCTACGCCATTGAGCGAGCAAAACCTGATAGAGGAGAAAGCCCCAGGACAGATTTTCGTTACCGGCAATACTGTCATTGATGCTCTTCATATGGTGGTGGACAAGCTGAAGACAAACGAACAACTCGCCAAAGAACAAGAAGTGATTCTAAAGACTGCTGGCTATGATGTCGCTCGTCTTAACGGCGACAAGAAACTCGTTCTTATCACCGGACACCGCCGTGAAAATTTTGGCGACGGCTTCATCCGCATGGTAACCGCCATGAAGGACCTGAGCGAGAAATATCCGGAGGTCGATTTTGTGTACCCGATGCACCTCAACCCTAATGTGCGCAAACCCATCCATGAAGTCTTTGGCGAGGACTTGACCAGAAGCAATTTCTTCTTCATTGAGCCGCTCCAGTATCTGGAGTTTGTCTATTTGATGGAGAAATCCGCGATCGTTCTCACCGATAGTGGCGGCATTCAGGAGGAAGCTCCTGGCCTGGGCAAGCCCGTCCTCGTGATGCGTGACACCACGGAGCGTCCCGAGGCCCTTAAATCAGGCACTGTCCACCTTGTCGGAACAGATTATGATAAGATTGTGACCGAGGTGAGCACCCTTCTCGACAGCCCCGAGGCCTACGAGCGAATGTCCCGTGCCGTCAATCCCTACGGCGACGGTCGTGCCTGTGCTCGCATCGCCGATGCCCTTGCGGGAAAAGAAGTGGAAAGATTTGAAATATAAAATATTAGTACAGATATGATTAACGTTATTGGCCTTGGATACATAGGCCTCCCCACAGCCCTAATGATGGCTTCCCATGGCGTGGAAGTCATTGGTACTGACTACAACAAAGACCTCGTGGCAACCCTCAACGCAGGCAAGACGACCTTCAAGGAGAAGGGCCTCGACGAGCTCTTCGAAGCCGCCCTCAAAGCCGGCATCAAGTTCACCACCGAGTATCAGAAGACGGACACATACATCGTCTCCGTCCCTACGCCTTACGACAAGTTCTCCAAGAAGGTGGACGCCTGCTATGTGGTCGCTGCCGTGAAGGACGTGATGAAGGTCTGCCCCAAGGGCGCTACCGTAGTGATTGAGAGCACGGTAAGCCCCGGCACCATCGACAAGTTCGTCCGTCCCGTCATCGTGGAGAACGGCTTCACCATCGGCGAAGACATCAACCTCGTCCATGCCCCCGAGCGCATCATCCCGGGAAACATGGTCTATGAGCTCCTGCATAACAACCGCACCATTGGTGCCGACAATAAGGAGATCGGTGAGAAAGTAAAGCAGTATTATGCCTCCTTCTGCCAGGGTGAGATTGTGGTCACTGACATCCGCACGGCCGAAATGACCAAGGTCGTAGAGAATACCTTTCGTGCCGTCAATATCGCCTTTGCCAATGAGCTGGCTCGCATCTGCCGCCACGACAACATGGATGTATATGAAATAATAAAGATTTGCAATATGCACCCCCGCGTGAATATCCTGCAGCCCGGCCCTGGCGTAGGCGGCCATTGCATCAGCGTCGACCCATGGTTCCTCGTGGGCGACTATCCACAGTTGGCCAAGGTGATTGACGAGAGTATGAAGACCAATGACTCCCAGCCTACCTTCGTTTTGGAGCGCATCCATGAGATTATGGAAGAGAACGGGATTACTGACAACCGTCGCGTGGGCCTGTATGGCATTACCTACAAGGAGAATGTGGACGACATCCGCGAAAGTCCGACCCTCCAGATGCTCGACATCCAGGAGCGCCACCTCGCTCGTCCGCTGAAGACCTTCGACCCTTTCTTCATCGACAAGGAGATTGTGAAAAACCAGATCCTCGACTTCGACGAGTTCCTCGAGCAGGTTGACATGGTGGTCATCATGGTCAAGCACGACCACATCAAGCAGAATTGGGACAAACTCAAAGGCAAGGTTGTGCTCGACTGCCACAATATTTGCCCGATAGGGGAGAAGGTGTACCATATATAGGGAGTGAGACTATCCCGATTTGTATGGCACCGCATATTACGGAGAATCACAAATACTGACTTTGGATTTGACATGGAGATAAGGACCCTCATCAGTTACTTGCAGACAGCAAACATAAATTTTCTAATAGGCTCAGGAACCTCGCGGCCGTTTCTTGGTACACTTGGCAAAATAGAAGAATGGCTTACCAAATTATCTCAGGATAGCAGTCTGGACGAGAATCAACGCAAACTTTTTCTGGCATCTGTTTATCGTTCCTATTGCCAGAAAGCCATTGTCGGTAACTTTACCAAGACACCAACTGACAAGTATACTGAGGTAAAGGAGAACTATGCGAATTTTATGTCTTATCTGAATGAGATTGTAAATAAGCGGGGTTCACGGCTTATCTCTAAGCAAATCAATCTGTTTACGACAAATGTGGATACATTGATAGAGAATGCGGCAGAAAGTCTTGCTATAGAGTTCAATGATGGATTTAGGGGAAGTGTGAATCAAGTCTTTGATGAGTTTAATTTCAGAAAGACAATAGGGAAAGCAAGTCTTCATTTCCAAAGTGTGGCTGAACTTCCCGTCTTCAATCTCTATAAGATACATGGCTCCATCAACTGGAAGAGGCAGATTGATGATAGGGTGGGGAATGATTTCCAGCTCGACTTGGTGAGTTCCATTAAGGTAGAGCTGGAAACAATTGCTGATGATGCGTTTGTGGAGACAGAACATGATGTATCTGGGACGATGACTCCTTACGAATATGATGAAATCGTAAAGAGTGTCAAGACAAAGGCGGCAACTATAACGGATTTTTCAGTATATGACCAATTCCTTTCAGCTTATGAAAAGCTGATTATGGTAAATCCTACGAAGCATAAGTTCCAGGAAACTGTGATGGACATGCACTTTTATGAATTGATGCGATTGTACTCAAATTCGCTGGAGAAGGAGAACACTATTCTTTTTGTCACAGGTTTTTCTTTTGCGGATGAACATATTGCAAAACTTACGATGAGAGCAGCAGATTCAAATCCCACTCTCCAGATAGTAATATTTGCCTTCTCTGACGCTGAAGAACCTACTTTCAAGAAAAACCTTCATTTTGTTGATTCTACCCTTAACTCGAATGTTGCTATTATTACCCCTATGTCTTTTAAATTGGCGAACAATGACTATTCAAAAGAACTAAGTACTCTGAACAATTTTTCGTTGAAGTCATTGAATACAGTACTAGATATAATTTGTCGTAGTATTCCCAATCGTTATGGCAAGTAATCAGGATGTGATTCTTTATCAATCTATTTTCAAGGTAGGTGTGGTGTGTTCCGTCGATGGACGAGAAGTCAGAGTTCGAGTCGATAGGACAAAGAACACGTCTCATATTATGTATAAGGGCTCTCTCATAAAGAGTGTCTCTGTAGGAGCATATGTGAAAATCATCAAGGGATTTACCTCAGTTATTGGCAAGGTCGACTCTGAGATGCTCAAACCCAAGGAAACATTTACACCCGAGTATCACTCTTTCCAAGATGATTTCGACAGGATACTTGTCGTAAAACTAGTAGGCTATATCTCGGCAGAGAGGTTCGAACGTGGTATAATAGAGTTGCCTTTGATTGATAACGAGTGCTACTTGCTTGACACAAAGGAGTTCGTAGCTATCCATTCTTTTGCAAAAGAAGGAGAGCCAACTATTTCCATCGGGAGCCTTTCTACCGACCAGCAAGTAAGAATTTCATTGGGCGTAAACAATCTGTTCGCAAGCCACGTAGGGATATTTGGCAATACGGGAAGTGGAAAATCATATACTTTGTCTAAGTTGTACCATGAGTTGTTCGCCCATTATGCAGATAATGCCAAGTTCAACCAAAAAGCGAAATTTCTTTTCTTTGATTTTAATGGCGAGTATTCTGGACAGAAGTCTATCGCAGAAGGAAAGACAGTTTACAATCTAAGCACTAGAACTGAGGAAGGTGGCGATAAACTGCCGTTAACGCGAGATGATTTCTTGGACACTCAGCTTATCAGCATTTTCGCAAATGCGACCGAGAAGACGCAGCGACCGTTTATTAACCGAACGATTCGATTGTATAAAAAACTAAACAGTGATGAGAATACGGCAAGAGCTTATTTGCAATCTCAAATCTGTTCTATCCTTGAAATGTCGGACAAGGTCAAGGGCGACACATTGATGGATTATCTTGAGCAAATCCTGCCTCCTATTTACGACTCAAAAACTGGAGTAGAAATCGGACTCCGTTCAGATGTCCGATTCCATAACACAAACAATTATTACTATATAGTTGAGTCTGGGCTGAACGCTTACAATACGAATTTCAGAGATTATCCAGTGAAGGAACTCGAGACAACTTTATACAAACAAGCTGGGAAATACAATCTTCCATCCAATGTCATTGAGCATTTCATTCACGTGATGTATATGCAGTTGATTTTTGATGTGCTTAACAACAGAGCTATGAATGAGCATATTGCCCCGGCTATCAACAAGTTGAAAGCTTCAGCAAATAGCATTGGAAAAGTCTTCGATTTCTCTGGTCAAGGTAGTTTCTGGAATACAAATAAGGTAGTCGTGAGTTTGCGTGATGTCAACTTAGATATGCGCAAAATGGTCCCAATGATATTGACAAACAAATTTTATACAGAAAAGAAAGAGAGGAAAGATAAATCCACATATTTGAATTTTGTCGTTGATGAAGCCCACAATGTCCTTTCTCGACAGTCCGAACGAGAGAGTGAAGAGTGGAAGGATTATCGGCTTGAAGTCTTCGAGGAAGTCATTAAAGAGGGACGTAAGTTTGGAATCTTTTTGACGATAGCGAGCCAGCGGCCATCAGATATTTCACCGACTATTATCTCGCAGTTACACAACTACTTCATTCACCGACTGATGAATGAAAGAGATATAGAGCAGATTCGCAATACTATATCCTACTTGGACAAAGTATCCGTGGAGTCCCTGCCTATTCTGACAACGGGGACTTGTGTAGTTGCAGGGCAAATGGTCGAAATGCCCATCGTAGTGAAGATAGATAAGATTACTGATGGCTATCAGCCGGATAATACAACCATCAATGTAACTCAGGAGTGGGCTTAATTCGTTGAATTATGGATATAAATAAGATTTGTGAGGAGATTGTTTCGGATATTACAGGAAGAACTACGATATCAGAAATTCTCCTGAAAACTCAACTTCTTTCAGCCATGACGGGTGTTGAAGCTTTCGAGAAGTGGGTTGGCCAGGAACAGAATGGTTATGAGAAGCCCCTCGAGGTCCCCGATTATCGCAAATTGCACTGTAATATTACAGCATCGCTCTCTATACCCTATCATGTTGGCATCACAGAGATGAATGTCCCCATTGATGCTATCCAGCATAATGGAGCTCGTGAAATGTTGTCAACAGTGTTTTTTGATAGGCCGGCTGTTGAGGCTGAACGATTGGCTTTATCATCTGAAAATAATCAGCTTCGTAAACCCACACCAGGCATGAGCCACCAGTTTGTTCAACCATTGTTTCCCAACGCTCATGTTGAAGCTGTATATCAGGACCTTTCGCCAACATCGTTTTTGTCTCTTTTAGAATCGGTGAAATCCAGAATACTGGACTTTATCCTTCAGTTAGAAAAGAAAGGGGTTGTGTCGTTATCGTTAAATAAGCCCGTTAACCAGACCGAGGTTAATAAAATTTTCCTTCAGACTATCTATGGTAGTGTGGTGAATAATGGAGAGGGTACAATAGAGGCTGAGAATATTCTGTTGACCCCTCAAGATGCGATATCTCCAAAGGATGTCGAGAAACTCAAGACGATGATTTCACGCCTAAATGTTCTTATGGAGGTGGAACAAGAGCCACTTGTACATGAAACTGCCATTTCATTAAATCAAGAGATTAATGCAGAGTGTCCGCGTAAGTCGGTGATGAAAAAGGAATTAGCTATTATTAAAGGTCTCGCAATGGGAGCTGCTAGTAGTGAGATAGCTACAATTATTAATTCCGCACTTGGTATTATGTGATTCCCTTTTAGTGACAGTTTGATTCTAATTGTTATATATAATTGACAATAGACTATTGTTCTATGTCGGTGCATCAAATCCTGTAGAATGAAGTCGTGGGGTAACATATTCGAGATGATGCCGGTGAGAGGAATTAAGAATTTTAGAAAGCATGCGTAATGAGCACTTTATTACTAACATGGAAAACCTACGAGGAACTTGTCCGTAACGTATATGAACAACTTGGCCAGGCAAATGGTGTCAAAATCCTTGGTTTTGGCAGTGCGTGCCATCGCCAGGGCAAGTCTGGCGTGGAACATCAAATCGATGTCCTGACCTCCCACTCAGATGGTATTCACGATTACTTGACCGACATCGAATGTAAATATTGGGACCAGAAAATCAACAAGGATATTGTGATGAAGGTAAATGATATCGTTGAAGATTGTAACTTCTCCAAGGGTATCATCGTGTCAAAGATGGGTTTTACTCCAGATGCTGCGCAATTTGCGAGATATAGAGGAATTGGGTTAGTCGAGTTGAGGGAGATGACCGATTCTGATTGGAAAGGACGTATACGTAAGATCATCATCAATATAGAGGCCAAATGGCCTGAGTTAGATAACGTTGTAGTAGAGTTAACCCCATCGGATGAAGGCAAGTCCTTCCAGAGTGGCAATTATTCAGGTAATCCAGCCCTTATGGAGATTGTTTATCCGTCGGGTGAAACTATATCATTCAAGGACTTGCTTGAAAATACCTTTTTTAAAGAGTTGAAGGAGGTTGACGACAAAGAACCCATTAAAAAAATCTATCAATATGAAAAGGGAACTAAGTTAATCTACAAAGAATATGATAGAGTCTTCTGTTTGCGTACTATTTCAATTACCGGCCATATGGAGAGTATGAATGTTCAGGATGTTATAGAAAACCAGGATGAGGTTCTTTACTATATGAAGTGCATTTTCGAAGGTAAAGAGCTGTTGCTTGGAAATGAAGGAAAAGTGTTGAAACAGAATGAAGTAAAGAAATAATAGTTGCAGATATGAAATGTTACTAACATCAGCCATACAAAAAATCGAGCAGTCTTTGCGGACTAACCCCGTCTTCATGGGCATAGTTCAGGGGACGAGCGAGGGGAGTAGCGTAACCCATCGAGGCGTAAGGGCTTTTTTCCTGCTGCACAGGAACCTCAATTTCAATTTGCTGGATAGAATTGAACGTTTATGATTAGGAATGGTGATTTTATTGTTTAGTGTTATACAGTGAGCGCATCAAAGAATAATATTGTTCTAATCGGATTAGCTGGATTGATGCTATCCGGTTCCTTAGCAGATTTAGTTAACGTCCTTCAGGGAGGTGTTGTAAACGAATCTGTTGAAACCTTTTTTGATATAGTTGGGTTAATTCTCTTTTTGAGTTGTTTGCCTGAACTGTTTAAGAGTGAAGCGAATACTATAGCTTTTTCAACCTTTTTAGTGGGAGCTTTATGGTGGCTTTCAGGATTTCTCAACTCACAAAATGTTCCTTATCTAAAGGAGCAGGCGACTCAATTCTTTCTTTATGTCCTTCCATATTATTGGATAGGATCATACTTAGTAAAAAAAGGTATGTTCCTCAATGGATTTCTTCAGATTGCAAGGTGGAAGTTTATTTTATCCATTTTGGCTCAGGTTTTTATTATCCTCCAACCATCAAGGGACATATTTGGCGGAGATTATATGAATGCAGCAAACGCTTTAATTGTAGGTTTAATATCAGTTTCTTTCCTAGCGTATAGAGATAAGAAATGGTATGACATTGTAGGTGCAATTGCTGGTACTGTCGTATTGTTTATGAATGGATCGAGAGGCGTATTCCTTTCATTAGTCCTTTTCTGGGTCTTAATCCTAATATACAACGGAACAAGAAACATAAAATCGATGATAGCCTCGACGGTGGTTGTATTATTAGTTGTTACCATCTCTGGGCCTCTTCTTGATCTTCTTTCTTCACTTGCGCAGCAATCAGGGGTATCTACACATTTAACAGATGCCTTGGGCTCGGATGAAGGTTTATTCTATGATGATAATCGCACATATCTTTTTATCAACTTTTGGCAGGCAATATTAGAGAAGCCGTTATTTGGATATGGGATAATGGGTGATAGGGCCATCAGTGAGAGTTTTTCATACAAGCCGATATATCCTCATAATATTTTCTTAGAATTATCTGTTGATTTTGGTTTAGTTTTTGGAGTTATAGTTATGCTTGTTTTCCTTATAGCTGTGCTAAAAGGATTAATAAGCAGAAATCCAGATTTTAAATTTGGAGTTATAGTCTTGTTCTGTAGTTGCTTTGTAAAGCTCCTCGTGTCTAGCTCTTTATGGCAGGATCAAATGTTCTTTATGCTTCTGGGGTTCTTGTTGGCAGGATCCATAATGCGCAGGAAGAAAGTCTTACAAATCTGATTTTGTACAATACGCAATACTAAAAATAATACTTTTTATGAAAAAAATAGGAATACTTACTTATCACCGAAGCATAAACTATGGAGCTTTTATGCAGTGCTATAGTCTTGCTACAAAACTTCAAAAGGATTTCCCGCATGACAAAATCGAAGTGATTGACTATCTGTCCGAAAAAATTTTCTTGGGATACAGGCCTAGTGTCTCAAATTACCTTAAATTGGTTTTGATCAGACCTGGACTTCGGGCGAAAGGACGAACTATAAAGAATCTTATAATGCATATCTTTGGTATGCAGAAGAATATGGCTCATTCCTCTCTGGCGTCGATATTCGAGGAAAGTGTTAAGAAATTACCATTATCAGACGAATATATTATTACGGATTCCATTGATACTTTTTTTGAAAAAATTCAAGGGAAATATGATGTTCTGATAGTGGGGAGTGATGCAGTATGGAATTGGACTCTTCGTGGGTTCCCTAATCCATATTTTCTTAATAAGGAGAGGCTATCTCCAATAAAAATGAGTTATGCTGCGTCATCTTATGGACAAGAATATTTTGGTTTATCTGACGATAAGAAGATTTATATTAGGCAAGCATGGCGTGACTTCAAATATCTTGGCGTAAGAGATAAGGCCACTGAAGATTTTGTCGCTTTTGTCGATTCGAGCTTGAATACGTCTCATAATTGTGATCCAACGGTCCTATTAGAGATGGATAGTTTGCATAATTATGTGGATGGCGTGAAGAAGAAATTGATGGAGCAGGGCGTGGACTTCTCAAAACCAGTTGTTGGCATAATGGGATTAGATGATTTGGGTGCTCTTGTAAGAGATGTTGTCGGTGAAGAAACTCAAATAGTAGCAGTGTTTAGAAAGAATTCATTTGCCAATTTTTACCTCGGAGAACTTAGCCCTTTTGAGTGGAGTGTTGCATTTTCACTGTTCTCCGTGACATTTACTCATTTCTTCCATGGTAATCTTCTTTCTTTAAAAAATGGAACTCCGACAATAATCATCGAACACGCTTCAGAGTATAATAAGAGACATAACTCTAAGATTAGAGACTTAATGGGCCGACTCGATCTTTTGAACCATTGTTTCTATATGGAAGATTTCAATCTTACTAAGGCGAGAGAACTTTATGATGAAATCATTTTAGACAACAAACAAATAATTTCCTCAAAGATTGAACGCGCACTCTCTATAGAAGCATCATCCTATGATGATTTTTATAACCATCTAAATAAATTTATAGGCAGATCAGCATGACGCAGGACGGAGATCCTCGCGATAACGCTATCGCTGAAAGGGTGAACGGAATCCCCAAGACAGAATGGCTATATGACGATCATTTTGTCGGCTTTGAGGATGCCTACAGGCGCGTTGCAGAGGTAATAAACCTGTACAACAATAAACGGTCGCACCTGAGCCTGAACTACAAAATGCCTGCCGAGGCCTATCTGTAGCAAGGTGAGCAGGTTCGAGTATGGAAAAACTACTACAAGGGCAATAAGCCCGAGAAAGTGGTGGCTATAATAAATTAATTGACAAGTGGATGCAGGACATTCGCAGCGTATTGATAAAATGAATAAGATTGTTCAAAGAGAGGCAAAGGTACCAGTAGCCTCACAGTGTGTCAAGGCCAAGGCAAGCACCTTCGGCGGCCTTGACGCAAAGTTCGGCTACCAATTGATGGGCCTGTCGTGGAAACAATCTAACAGTATGAACAATAAAATAGGCTCAAAACTGTAAAGAAAAATCAGGACGGGTCAATTTTTTTTATGTGGGGGAAATTAAGCTATAAATCTATATCGAGGACGAAGAACGCGTCCTTAAATGCTGCTGTTTCTATTATTACCCAAGTAATAATATTAATAGTCTCATTTGTATGTAGGACGTTTTTTATTAAAGTCCTTGGCGCTGAGTATTTAGGCATTGACGGACTGTTCTCCAGTATCTTGACCATTCTGTCTCTGGCGGAATTAGGTTTTGGCAGTGCTATCATATATGATTTATACAAGCCAATAGCCGAAGGAGATACGGCGAAAGCCAGGCAATTCATTACCCTCTATGCTACGGTGTATCGTATTGTTATGATAGTCGTAAGCATTGTCGGTGTTGCATTTGTCCCATTCCTTCCGTCTATCATCAATCTGGATAAACTTACTGTCGATGTCAATATCTATATTGTTTATCTTCTCTTCTTAGCCAATACTGTTTCAACCTATTTTTTAGCTAGTTATCAAAGCATTCTGACTGTAAACCAGCTTCAAAGAAGAGTCTCTACCATTCAACTTGTTATGAAGTTGGTGGTCACTTCCTTTGAATGTTTAATATTGTTTTATTTCAAGGATTATTATCTCTATTTAACCATAAAAGTCGTTGGTAATTTCGTCCAAGCTTACATAATAAAATGTGAAGCAAAGAAGGAATTCCCTGATTTATGCGTTAGAAGTGAACAGAAGCTAAGTAAACCCGAGTTAAACAAGATCTGGCACAACGTTGGGGCTCTCTTTATACGGCGAATTGGAAGTGTAGTCCTTTCAGCCACGGATAATATCATCATCAACACCTTTATTAGTACGGTGATGGTGGGTATTTACTCAAATTATGTTCTTATAGTATCCTCAGTAAAAACTATAACTGGACAGATTTTTTCCTCTGTAACGGCTTCAATTGGGAATTTTATCGCAACCCAGAACAAGAATGAGATCGAAGGCATTTTCCGTCTATATTCGTTCCTGACATACCTGATATATGGTTTTTGCTGTATATGCATTTTTACACTTGCAAACAAGTTTATAAGTGTACTGTGGGGGGCAGAATATGTGCTATCCACTTGGGTGGTTTTTGTTATAGTGATTGACTATTTTATGCAGGGCTTCACCTTCTCTGTGATTTATTTTAGAGATGCGGCTGGCTTCTTTGTCCAGGGAAAGTATCGGCCCATTTTTTCTGCTATTGTTAATATTGCATTTTCAATTATACTTGTAAAACCCCTCGGGGTTATGGGTGTTATACTAGCAACAGTAATATCGAGACTACTTGTGTCCTCATGGTATGATCCCTACATCTTGTATCGAGACCTCTTCAAGGTAAGTGCGTGGAAATATTATTATCGTTTTGCACTTTATACCTTGGTTATGTTGTGTCTCTCTCTACTGTCTTACTGGATAGCGTCCCTTTTTGACAATACGTTGGTCGGCTTGTTGCTATCATTGGTCGTTTCTATGTTGATTTCACCAATTTTGCTTGCCCCATTCATAAAATCTCAAGAGTTTTCGCAACTGAAAGAATACATCAAACGTCTTATACCCCAATTGGCTAAATAACTATTTACGAATATGAGAATAATATACATCCATAAGGATAAGTTTCAGAAACGTCCTCCGGTCATCAGTGCTGTTATGATTTTGAATGACCTAGGTCATAAGGTTACAGTAATCACAGAAGATATGTCCGAGTATTGGGCCAATGTCTTCGAAGAACGTAACATGGATTACCTGATGATTTCCTCTGACTATGGCCAGGGAGGATTGAAGGGAATATTTTCAAAGTTTAAATCATACATTGGTTTTCGGAAAAAGGCAAAATCATTTATAGAAGAGATTAAACGGCAAGGAGAAGAGCCAGTACTTTGGATAGAGGGAGCGCAAACAATAGTTTCTTTAGGGACTTTCATTAAGAAGTATAGATATGTTTTACAGATACAGGAGCTTCACACAAATTCCAAATTACAGTTGCGCTCAATAGGAAAAGTTATAAGTTCGGCATCAGTTGTGTTCATGCCAGAATATAACAGAACTGTTTTATATAAGGTGTGGTTCAATCTTGAAAAACGCCCATATGTATTACCGAACAAACCTTACTTTCTTCCTTCCGAAACAGACCTAAGAAATGTTAAAGCAAAGTATCAGAATATATTTGATGATTTAAGAGGCAAGAAAATTATCCTATATCAAGGAGGGATAAGTAAGGTAAGGAATCTAGATAACTTTATCAACGCTGCTAAAACTCTTGGTGATGATTTTATGTTCGTGCTTTTGGGCCCAAATCAAAACGGTACGGTGGAGACTTTAAAACCCTTGTGGGAAAATGTCTGCCATATTGATTTTATTCCAGCGCCAGATTATCTGGCAATAACATCGATAGCATATATTGGGATTGTCTCTTATATCCCCAATACACTTAACAACGCATATTGTGCTCCTAATAAAATGTATGAGTATGGCGCATTTGGCATTCCAATGGTTGGTAATGAAATTCCTGGACTAAAGCTCATCGAAGATATCCACGCTGGGGTTCTTGTTGATGAATCGGATATTAATTCTATAGCCGATGCGTATAAGAAAATTATTGCAGGATATGACACTTACTCTCAAAGTTCAAAAAAACTTTACAGCTCAACTAATAATAAGCAGACCATCGAAGTTGCACTAAATAATTTAAAATGAGAAACAAACAATTGCCGACTTTGGCTCCACACGATTCCTGTACGGGTTGTATGGCCTGTGGTGAGATCTGTCCAACAGATGCGATATCTTTTCAACCTGATAAAGAAAAATTTTTATATCCTTCAGTCGAAGCAGATGTTTGTGTGCGTTGCTATAAGTGCATGGATGTATGTCCAATAGTTAGTGAGTCAAAAGATGTGGAAGCAAATGCTCCCAGAGTTTATGCATCATGGGCAAAAGGAGAGGGGCGCTTAGAATCAGCATCTGGCGGGGTATTTTATGCGTTGGCTGAAAGAGTAATTATTGAAGGAGGGTATGCATGCGGTGCTGTTTTTGACGGGCGTTCAGTAAAACATATAATAACAAATGATATCTCTGAATTGCATCGCATTCAAGGCACAAAATATCAGCAGAGTGATGTCTCAGGCTGCTACAAGAGGATTAGAGAATTACTTAAAGCTGACCAGAAAGTTATATTCGGTGGCACAAGTTGTCAAGTAGCAGGATTGATGGGTGTGGTAGGCCACAAGACTACTAATTTGATAACTGTTGACCTTGTATGTTATGGCGTTCCTTCTCCTTTAAATATCGAGGTTGAAGAAAAAATGAGAGGAAAGAAACTCACGCGTATAATTTCAAATCGAGACAAGAAACACCAAGGCGGTTGGCTTAATGCTTACCATATTATTTGTGAATGGGAGGATGGAAGTATCACAGACTGTCTCCCAGAAGAATCCTTTATTTTTTCTGCTTTCAATAGCGGTAAGACCATGCGCTATAGCTGTTATAACTGTCAGTTTAAACATGTGGACAGGCAGTCGGATATTACTATCGGGGATTTTAGTGGGATTAGGGATTACAAAGAAGAATGGCACGATGGCATTTCGTTGGTAATCACTCATACTTCAGAGGGGGATGCCTTCTTGAATTCAACTCAAGGCTTAACCATGCGAAAAAGATCTATAAAAGATGCATTACTGAGTAACAGAACACTTTATAGCTCGGATAAAATCGATGCCAATAGGTGGCAGAGAAAATATATGAGCCAATTGTATGGCCGTGCTCCACTTTGGTTCTTAAAATGGGCTTATGTGGCGGTGTGCAAATCTGCCAACCCCTTGCTATGGCCGATGACCTTGGAAGATCTCCGATTAAGAAGAAAAAAAGAAAGACAAGCTATACCTTATTATAATGAAGAAATAAAAAAACATTAATGTAGAATGAAAATCGGTGTGTTAACATATCATAAAGAGATTAGTCAGGGAGCGACATTTCAAGCTTATGCAACTTACCGGGCATTGCGAGAGCTCGGGTGCGAAGTCGAAGTTATAGATTTGGCTCATGACGTAAAGTCACCACGGCCTAGGTGGCAAGTGCTTTTGATGGATTTATATTTATCGCTATCACGTTATCGACAAGAATCATTTCGACGCAATTATTACCCCACCTATAGTAAACATTATAATACTATTGATGACTTGCAAACTGCCCCCCCCAAAGTGGATGCTATTTGTGTCGGGAGTGATCAAACATGGAATATCGATATCGCGACCAAACGAAATATGCCTGCATTCTTCTTGGACTTTGGAAATTTGAATCTACCGCGTTTCTCTTATGCTCCTAGTTTCGGTTATTCAAAATGGCAGATAGATGATGAAGATGAAACTCAGCGAATAGGTAAAATACTTAGAGAGTACATTGGCCTTTCTGTTAGAGAAAAGACAGGACAAAATATATTGAAAGAAAAATTCAATTTGAACGCAAAATTGGTCTGTGATCCAACGCTTCTTCATACTAGATACGATGAATTCACGGAGGGGCTGAAACAAAAAAATGAAGTTCTTTGTTATTCACTAGCTACGTCAAGTTCACCCAAAAACCTTGCTATTAAGGATATCAGTGAGTTTGTTGGAGCACCTATTCGGTGGATGGGTAAACCCTATTTCGTCAGGGGTGCGAGATATACTTATTTCCCTGACGTTTATCGTTGGTATCGATACATCGCGAGGTCGCGATTTGTCTTGACAGATTCATTCCATGGTACTGTTGCTTCATTATTATGTCACAAACCATTTGCTGTTTTATATGAAGAAAATGGTTTGAGCTCACGTATAGTAGACTTGCTCAACACGGTAAATCTGCAAGACAGGATGTATTTTAATTATGAAGATTTCGCCACGAGCGATGCATGGAAGACCCCCATAAATTATATGGAGGTAGATAAGAAGTTAGAAAAATATAGACAAAGTTCATGGGACTTCCTTAGGCAGACATTAAACGAGATAAAAGAGAAACAAGGTGATAACCAGTGATTACACAAAGTATGAATATAAGTATGAATAATTGTAGTATTGGAGGTCAGAGATACATAGAGCTTGATTTGCTGAAGGCGTTTTCTATTATCGGAGTAGTTCTTTACCATATTGGACTATTGTCTTCCGGCTTTTTGGGGGTTGATGTGTTCCTTGTCATAAATGGCTATCTTGTTACAAAAGGAATAATTAAGAAAGAGGCACAAGGTGATTTTCACTATTTGCGTTGGCTTGGTTCTCGTGTTGCGCGCTTATGGCCACTGATTGCAATTGCGGTTTTATTTTCATTGGCTCTTGGCTATTTTGTCATGCTCCCTGATGATCTTGAAAATCTAGGAGAAGGTGCCGTGGCTGCGAATTTCTTTGGAACGAATATACTTAGTGCTATCACCACTAAAAATTATTGGGATATTGGCAATGTTTTTAAGCCTTTAATGCATCTATGGTATGTAGGAATACTGATGCAGTGCTATATTGTTTATCCTATAATATTTATGGTGGCTTATAAGGTTCCCAGCAAAAAAGGGCATATTGGATTATGGCTATTATCCTCTTTGTGTATTGTCTCCCTTTTATTGTGCCTTTATCCTGGGTTCTCATCTTCTGATAAATTTTACTATTTGCCGTTCCGTTTCTATGAGATGGGTATTGGAGGTATTGTTGCTCTTTTAAGTGGCAGTCATGCTTATCGTGACACGAGTGCAACATCGAAGAATTTAACTGTGCTTAGATGGATCTTTTATCTTGCATTAGTTGTTATGATAGTCGTGCCTATTGACAGTGCTTCAAACGTATGCAAATCGCTAATTGTAAGCATATTAATGGGGGGGGGCATATGGTTGTTAAATTCTTGTGGAGAATTAGCCATACTGAGGCAGTATAAGGCTGTAACTTATTTTGCGGCAATAGGGAAAGCGAGTTATAGCATTTACATTTGGCACCAAGTTGTCTTTGCCTTTTATCGTTATGCAGTAAATCCATATCTGAGTATTGGTGATTATATCATTTTACTGGTTGTTGCAGGCTTAGTTGGCTGGGGTTCATATCGTTTCGTTGAAAAACCATTGTCGGGAATAAAACGAGAAAGGAAGATTCTTTTGCCGACTGTTTTAGTGGTAACTATAACAACATCATTTGGGATATGGTTATATACACGTGCAGGAGTAGTTAGAGAAGTTCCAGAGTTGGACGTAAGCACACAAAACATACATCGGGGAATGCATGCCGAGTATTGCGATCGGGTGTACAAAATGAATAAACCATTTACAACCGACGGGAAGAAAAGGATTCTTGTAATAGGAAATAGTTTTGCCCGCGATTTTGTCAATGTTCTAATGGAATCAGAATACAGAGATTCTGTGGAAATTAGTTACATCTATGCGGGAAAGTATCTAGAAACAATGACGCCCGAACAAAGAGAGCGAGCCAATGAAGCAGATTTGGTATTTATACGTTGGCCGAAGACGTTATTTGGTATTGATAAAGAGAAACAATATGGTATTAGTACCAAAAATTTTGGGTTGACAAATGGCTATAATTACAATAGGCGCCTCCGCTCTGATTATCATGAAATGCGCGTTCAAATGGAAGATGGTATAGCCGAAATTTATGAAGAAGAACTAAATTTTTGGGGAGATGAGCGATTAGTTGATTTTATAGCCCCTGTCATTGACAAGGCTGGGTGTATGCCGGTTTTTACGGATGATGAGAAATATATTTCTCAAGATTGTAGGCATTTGACAAAAGCAGGCGCGCAATACTATGCCAAAATTCTTCCCCTTCGGCGTTATCTTAAATTTGATTAGCCTTAAAAATTTATAATGAAAAGAGAATTTATAGAATTTATTTTGAAAAGAAGAACTCATGCCAACACTTCTTCAAATTAACATCACCGCCAACTGGGGTTCGACCGGCAAGATCGCTGAATCAATCGGGCAGTGTGCAATGTCACATGGCTGGGATAGTTATATTGCATACGGAGAAGTGGCTAATCCTTCGAAGTCGCATCTGATACGGATAGGTAGCAGAATGAACCAATATCTTCATTTTGCTGAACAGCGGATATTTGACAACGAAGGACTATGTTCTAGGATAGTTACACGAAGATTCATAGAGACAATCAAGAGAATAAAGCCAGATGTTGTTCATCTCCACAATATCCACGATCACTATCTCAACTATCGCATCCTTTTCGAGTATTTGACCCAGATGGACATCAAGGTTATATGGACATTCCACGACTGCTGGGCTTTCACCGGCCATTGCATGCATTTCGTCACCAAGGATTGTGACAGATGGAAAACTGGTTGCCACGACTGTCTTATGCGAGGAGAATATCCGAAGGCTGTTATGGATAGGTGTAGCCGGAATTGGAGACTTAGGAAAGAACTCTTCCAAACAAACAAGAACTTGAGCATCGTGGCTTGCTCGGACTGGATAGCCGACTACGTGAAAGAATCGTTCCTGAAGGATAAACCACTCACTGTAATCCACAATGGTGTTGACCTCAAAGTCTTTCGACCTATGACTATCGAAAAAACTTCGGGAAAGTTTGAAGTTTTGGCTGTCTCTAATATGTGGAACAAGGATAAAGGACTGGAGGACATCTTTCAATTGAGGAGTATGCTTCCTGAAGAAGTGGAGATTACAATGATTGGCCTCACGAAAGAGCAGAAAGATTCCCTTCCTGCAGGCATCGTAGGAGTTGAACGGACACAGAATATTGAGGAACTGGTCATGTACTATTCCACGGCAGACGTGCTGGTTAATCCTACTTATGCCGACACTTTCCCAACAGTGAATCTGGAGGCTTTGGCTTGCGGAACACCTGTGATTACGTATAATACGGGTGGAAGCCCAGAGGCGGTTGATGGAAGAACTGGAGTGATCGTTCCGCAAGGGGATGTTGTCGCCTTGCAGAAAGCAATCCTGCAAATGAAGTTGGCTCCATTGTCGTCTGTAGACTGCCGTAAGAGAGCACAAGAACAATTTGATAAAGAAGAGTGCTTCCAATCCTATATAAACTTGTATGAACAAATATTGAAGGCATGAGAATCTTGATAGTAACACAATACATATATCCCGAGAACTTTAAAAGTAACGAACTTGCTTTCGAACTTGCAAAGAGAGGTCATCAGGTGGAAGTATTGACAGGAATCCCCAATTATCCGGAGGGCCGCTATTATGAAGGGTATGGCCTTTTTAAAAAAAGGTGTGAAAAGAAAGATGGGGTGAAGTTCCATAGATGCTTTCAGTCGCCACGAGGCAGGAAGGCGTCCGGTCTGGGGCTGGCTTGCAATTATATCACTTTCGTTATCTCTGCAACATTATGGGTGCTTTTTTATTTCGCGTGGAAAAGAAGATATGATGCTATCATAACCCATGAGCCTTCTCCGATAACTCAGATAATCCCCGCTATTTTCCTGGGTAAATTGAGACGGGTGAAAGTTTACTCTTGGATTATGGACATTTGGCCCGATGCGATGCTGAACAGTGTAAGTCCCGGTTTATATAAAATGGTAGCTCCAATTTTGACAGAAATTACTACTTGGGTCTATAAGCATTCGGAAAAATTACTGATAACTTCAAAAGGATTTGAACAGCTTATAAACCGGAATGGAAACTTCTCAGATAAGATTGTCTATTATCCAAATTGGAGTGTGGACTTGATGACACTCCCCAAGGACTATCCGCTACCAACCATGTCTGAAGGGTTCCGCATTATGCTAGCCGGAAATCTTGGAGAATCACAGAATCTGGATGCCATTGGTGAGGCGATGAAACTGCTGCGGGACTGTCCTGAGGTTAAGTGGATTTTCGTGGGAGATGGAAGTTGGAAACAATGGCTGGATGACTATATCAAGGAGAATAATCTGGAGAATTGTGCATACACACTGGGACGTTTCCCAGGCAATGCAATGGCATCCTTCTATGCAAAAGCTGATGCGATGTTGATTACACTACGAAGCGGTTTTATCGATCTGGAAATGACTGTACCTGCTAGGATGCAATCTTACATGTCTGCAGGACGACCGGTTTTGGGTATGATAGGGAAGGGCGCGGCAGATCTGATAGCTGAATCAGATTGTGGATATTCAGTTTCGGCGGGTGATTATAAGGCACTTGCTGATGTTATCCGAAACAAGGTGCTCCCTAACAGAGATGGGTTCGAGAAGAAAGGAAGCAACGGCAGAAGATATTTTGAGAAAGAATTCATGCTTGACCATTGCATAGATCATATAGAACAGATAATACAATAAAGCTTATATGTATAGACGTTTTTTTAAGAGGCTGGTAGACTCTATCCTTTCCATCATCGGAATCGTCGTGCTGGCAATTCCCATGATTATTATTGCTATCGCAATCAAGAGTGAGAGTAAAGGGCCTGCATTTTTCAAACAGAAGAGACTGGGTAGGAATCGTAAGATTTTTACGGTGTATAAGTTCCGCACGATGTGTGACCATGCTTTTGAAAAAGGAGGTGTGGCGCACTCAGAGTCGGATAGCCGCATTACTAAGGTAGGTGCGTTCCTGCGTAAAACTAGTTTGGATGAGTTTCCACAGATGTTCAATATTCTGAGGGGCGAGATGGCTATCATAGGTCCACGTCCCATTTTGGACTTTGAACTGAATGAGGTGGAAGAACCCGAGAAATATCTTGGCCGTTTTGATGCTCTCCCGGGAATGTTCTGTACTGTTGATCTGGACTTGCGGGCAAAAGCGACCAGGCAGCAGCAGTTTGAAAGAGATGTGGAATATGTGAAGAAAATGGATTTCTTGTTGGACTGCAAGGTTTTCTTCGGGATAATCTGGACTGTCTTATCGAGAAAGAACGTGTATAAAGAGGATTAAAGCATATAATTATGAACGATAGATTTAACGGGCATCTCTGTATCGTGTTTGCATTGGAGCATTATAATCCACTGAACATGATACGTGCCTTTGGTGAGAATGGTATTATGCCTGTGTATGTATCCGTGAAGCGACGCTATGAAGTGGCTACACGCAGTAAATACATCTCCAGGCTTTATCGTGTGGATTCGGTTGAGGCTGGTTACAACCTCCTTATGACCGAGTACGGTAGTGAAGTGGAAAAGACCGGCAAGAAGCCGTACATTGTCTTCTCGGATGACAAGTCAGTGGGCTTCTTTGACCTGCACTATGAGGAATGGAAGGATAAATTCATTACCTATAATGCGGGGCGCAATGGCCGTATCAACGAGTTTATGGATAAGTACCAGATTCAGCAGCTGGCCAAAAAGTACGGTTTCAATGTGCTGGACAGCTACGTGATTGGCAAGAATGATCCCATTCCAGCGGGATTGTGGTATCCTATCATTACCAAGGATATATCACCCAATTCAGGCAGTTGGAAGTTTGATGTGTATGTCTGCCAGAATGAACAGGAATTGAAGGATGCCATCCAGAAGATAGAAAGCCCGCTGATTATGATACAGCATTTCGTGGATAAGCAGAACGAGATGGCTTTAGAAGGCTACGCCATCAACAAGGGCAAGGATATGCAGATTATCACGCAGATGACTTGGAAATATCTAATTCAAGGTTATTACTCTCCATATCATGATGTCTGCATGTTCAAGGACAAGGAGATGGAAGCGAAACTTCAGTCGATGTTTGAGGAAATTGGCTTTGAAGGTATCTTTGAGGTGGAGTTCTTGCTTGATAAGGACGGAACATATTATTTCATGGAAATAAATTTTAGGGCTTCGGCCTGGAACCCTACCTGCAAGTTTGCGGGGATGCCTTTGGACTATCTCTGGGTGAAAGGTATGGAAAATGGCTATATTGATCCTGCTGACAGAAAGGACTTCGAGCCATTCACTTCCATGAGCGAAGTGATTGATTATGGAAAGCGCGTGGAAAGCGGAATGGTTTCGCTTGCAGAATGGCTGCGAGATTTCAAAGAGGCAAAGTGCGTCTATATCTACGATAAAATAGACCGAGGTCCCTGGGATGCGGTAATTGAAAATTGGGATAGTTTCAAGTAAGATGAAGAAGGTAATGCTCGTTGGCATCGGTGGATACATCGGTGACAAGTTTACAAAATATATCAGGGCGAATTATCCGGACTGGCAGATTGATTCTGTGGATAGCATGAACGGAATATGGAAGGATGCCGATTTCCGCGGATATGATGCCGTATATAATGTGTCAGGTTTGGCTCATGCCAATGCGCGACAGGGTTCGGAAGAATTGTACTATGCAGTCAATGGACAACTGCCAATTGACGTAGCAAAGAAAGCCAAGGAAGAAGGAGTGCCTCTGTTTGTTCAGATGAGCAGCCAGATAGTATATGGAGATATGAGCGGTCTGGGTGAGGAGAAAATCATTACGGCTGACACTGTTCCATCGGAGCCTACCGTGTATGGTAAAAGTAAAATGATGGCCGAAAGAGGTCTGCAAAAACTAGCTGATGAAAAGTTCCAAGTGGCGATTATGCGGCCACCGCTTATTTACAGCGAAAATGCAAGGGATAATTTCCCGAGATTGGTGAATTTCGCCAAGAAATCACCTGTTTTCCCCAAGCTTGAAAACAGGCAGAGTATGGTTTATGTGGATAATCTTTGCGAGTTGGTTCGACTGGTTATTTTATCGAACAAAGGTGGAATCTATTTCCCTCAGCAGGAATGTTATATTGAGACGTGTAAAATCGTAAAGGATATCGCCAATGCGGCAGGTCACAAGATGTGGTTGACACGCATTTTTAACCCTGCGCTGAGGCTACTCTCCAAGTCGGGAAAGTTGGGGTTTATTCATAAGGCATTTGGAAGTATTACTTATGATATGGATATGAGTAACCATTTTGACGGAAAGTATCGAGTTGTAAGTTACGAAGAATCCATACAAAGGATAGCGAACGCAAATATGAAAGTATGATTATCAGCGACGTTTATGAACTTGCCTTCTTTGAGCCTTGGCAGACAGAGGACTTGGATCAGTTGATTTCTGAATTGGGTGAAGGCAGCCATGCCACTTCTCTGAGGGTTAAGGCCACTATAGAAAGTAAAAGTAGCCATTTGTATGTCGTATCTTCTTTAGAGGACACGAGTGGCAGCAATGCCAGAGAAATGATTATAGCATGTGCCACATTATGTGTATGTCAGACACCAGAGATGATAGTTGGAAATATCGAGGCCGTGGTGGTAAGCCCTCTTTACAGAGGAAAGCATATTGGACGTGTGCTTATGCAATATGTTATAGACGAAGCAAGAAAGAAGGGAATTACAGACCTGCATCTAACATCGAGTCATAGACGGGTCGCAGCAAACGGGTTGTATCAGTCTCTGGGATTTAAGAAGAGGGATACAAATTATTATACTATGAACCTATAGGTGCATTACCAACTAGAGAAGTTATTATGCGGGAAAATCTTCTGTTACTAATTTCTATTCTATGTCTCTTCTCCTCGTTTAAGATGGCGGGAATGAATATGGTGATAAAAGATATGTTACACCACAAATGTATGCATGATAAATGTGCTCGGGAAGGAAGACACAAGCGTCCTGCCGCAGAATAAATGTAACGGACTGGAGGTACACATTTCAGCAGACTGAGTAAATTGTTTCACATGTGGATACTTGTCGTTCCATACTTCATCATCTTTTTGTTCATTACAAGCGGGATTCTGTTTGTTTTCCGTAAGAAAATAATTGGAGTATTGGCCCTTTCCCTTGCGATAGGCGTCAATGTATGTACTCAGACCATTCCTTTTCATCCGAGAAGTTTGACAAAACATGGCGATGACGATTTCATTAAGGTTATGACATGGAACATCAATAGCTCAGAAATCGCTCAAGATGACACATTGGTCTGGAAAGGAATCATTGACATAATTGAGAATGAGTCTCCTGATATTATATCGCTTCAGGAGGTATATAAATCTCATAGCGGCTTGTTGACTGCGTTCTTAGAGGAGAATTTCCCTCATTGTGGAAAGATGATTCGGTGGGGCGATAATGTGATATACAGCAAATATCCTGTAGGACCGGTGGAATTGTTGAAAATTGATACGGTTGGAGTGAAGAAGCCAGGGACGAAAGAATGGTGGCTTAATGAGGCAAAACTGAAGAATCCAGGAGTGCTCGTGAATAATGAGAGGCTATTGATGACTACGGCTGTATATATAGACGGGCAAATAATCAACTTGATAAATTGTCATCTTGCCTCGAATAATTTCGATATAGAGCAGCGGTCGAAGTCAAAAGAGCGTTCATGGATGGAACGGATTCCTTCATACTTGAAGAACATCAGTAGCGCTAGTCAGCAGCGCATGGCTGAAGCTATTGCAACCAAAGAACAGCTTGAAGATTCAGAAAATCCATCGTTAGTATGTGGCGACATGAACGATTTGAGTGGTAGTAAAGTGCTGAATATAATTCAAAGCGGATGTGGCCTTAAGGATGCGTGGTGGACTGGAGGTTCAGGCCTAGGCTTTACATATCATGGGCACAAGGTAATGCACTTTCGATTGGATCATATCTTGTATTCCAAGGGTGTGAATCTTCAAAGAGTTTGGGTTATCAAACAGCATTTTTCCGATCATCAGCCATTGGTAGCGACATTTTCGCTTGAATAAAAATAAGAATTGGATTTTTTCGAAAAAAACATTAACAAGATGAAATATTTAATAGTTGTTGCTCACCCCGATGACGAAGTGTTGGGAGCTGGAGCAAGCATTTATAAGTGGACAAAAGCCGGGGAAAAGGTTGACGTCTGTGTGATGAGCAGCGAGGCGAAGGCACGTGCATTCCGCCCCGGGGACAAGGAATTGGATTCGGACATGAATGCGGCTCTTGACTCCATTGGAGTGGGAAAGCGATATGAGGGAACTTTTCCAAATATCGAAATGAATACCGTGCCGCATCTCCAGTTGGTGCAGTTCATCGAGAAAGCCATTCTGGCATCCGAGCCAGACATTGTGATTACGCATCATCCATCAGACACCAACAACGATCATCTGCAGACTTCGTTAGCCTGCCAAGAGGCAATCCGTCTGGCCCAGCGCAGGCCTGAGGTGAAGCCGTTGAAGGAGTTCTGGTATATGGAGGTTCCTTCCTGTTCAGAATGGTCTATCAACAGTTCCTTTAACCAGTTCCGTCCAAATTGCTATGTGGAGATTGGTCCGGATGGCGTTTCGGCCAAGGTGAAAGCACTCTCTATGTACCGGGACGTGATGAGGCCTTATCCTCATCCACGTTCAGAAGCTTATATTACCGGACTTGCGGCCTATCGTGGAAGTCATTTCCGGCTGAATTATGCTGAGGCATTTGAGGTTGTGTTGAGGAAGTATTAATCCGTCGCATTGTGAAGAGAGATTCGACCACTGAGGTGTTTTTCGCCTTGCTCCGATCCGGTCTTTGGGAGCAGGAGTTTTCTCTTGCTACTTACGAGCCAGTTAATTTAGATGTAGTCTATCAGTTGGCTGAAGAACAATCCGTCATCGGCCTTGTGGCCGCTGCATTTGATCACATTGACAGGAAGGTGGAGAAGTTGAAAGTTCGCCCATTCCTTGTCTGGGTTATTGCTCAAGAGCAGCGGAATAAGGCGATGAATGATTTTGTTAATTGGTTGATAGCTAGGCTCAGAGAAGAAGCGATAGAAGCTGTAATTGTGAAAGGACAAGGGTTAGCACACTGTTATGCGAGGCCAAAATGGAGAGCATGTGGTGACATTGATTTTCTTCTTACGCCAGAAAACTATGAGAAGGCTAGATTAGTCTTACTTCCTATCTCCTCCTCGTCAGGTAACGAAATAATATACGAGAAACACCTTGATATGTCAATAGGTGGTTTTGCCGTCGAGATTCATGGTACTATGAATACCAGTGTCTCGGATCGAATAGACATTACACAAGCGGCCATACAGGAACGGATGTTCAGGGAAAAAAGATTCAGGACATGGCAAAATGGTGGAGTGGATGTTTTGTTACCCGAGCCTAATGATGATGTCATTTTCGTATTCGTTCACATAGTAAAGCATTTTTATAAAGGGGGTATTGGCTTGCGACAGATTTGCGATTGGTGCCGTCTCCTCTGGACGTATAAGGATATTATTGATCGGGAACTTCTGTTAGTTCGGCTTAAGCGTATGGATATTATGGATGAGTGGAAAGGCCTTGCATCTTTAGCTGTGGACTATCTTGGTATATCATCCGATGCAATGCCTTTCTACGATGCTTCGGCCAAATGGTCCAGCAAAGCTCGTAAGATTCTTCGCATCGTCCTACAGAAAGGGAACTTCGGCCATAACGAAGACCGTAGCTACTACCAGAAACGCTCATACATTGCAATAAAAGTGATATCGCTATGGCGCTGGATAAAGGATTATTTCAAGCTTTTCGCCATCTTTCCCAAAAACTCATGGCGCTCTTTCTGGAAAATTGTAAAAGGGGGAATAGTCGTGGCAGCAAAGGGAGAATAGTTCCTATGTTTGAAGTCCAAATAAAAAAATGGAATGAGCTTCTGCGAAGCTCGTGAGGAGCGCTCTCAGGGGTTCCGACCCCTGCCGCTAAGGTAGACCCCCGGAAGTTTTTCATGAGTTTATGAAAATAAGCTGTAGGTTTTTGGATACAATTAATAGCTGAAAGAAAACAAACCAAAAATCACAGCTTATATGGTACAAAGTAAAGAAATTTCCTTCAAAGGACAAAACATCTACGTCGGAATAGATGTTCATTTGAAAAGTTGGTCGGTGACGATCCTGTCAGAGACCTCGGTGCTGAAGCGGATGAGCCAGGGAGCAGACCCGGATGTCCTTCATCGGTTCCTGACAAGTCACTATCCAAACGCGGAGTACTACTCCGCGTATGAGGTAGGGTTCTGCGGGTTTTGGATACATGACAGGTTGACGGAGTTGAGGATTCACAACATCGTGGTGAACATAAGCATTCACCATACTAAAACTTTTACCAAGTTGTTTAGCCAACCATGTTTGTGAGATACCTTTCTCTGCCAATACTGCCTTTATCCTAATTGGTTTCATATTATATCTCGATTGAATAGTGCATATATAGGAAATTATATTCGATAAATCGATTGATTTTAACTACATTTGCACCAAATAAAAGGAGTTGCATCAACATTTTAAAACTATATTTGGGGTAACTCAGTATATAAACAAGAATAATATTAAGAATTATGTCATATTTTTTTAGACTTAAGAATAATGATAGTATTGAGTTATCTGCTTTGGAAGTAGAAAATGGCACTTACGCTTTAATTGATTCCACTAACAAATGTTATCTAAACTTCTGCATCGATCCCGAAAATCTTTCTTGGAAAGTCAAGAAAGAGAATGGGGAGATTCTGCAAGATGATAATTTCGATGAAAATATGACACAAATTATCAGACATGTGATTTCTTCGAAACAGTCTGGTATTGAAGAATCATTAGATGACGAGCATGACAGAGATCCATTTAATCCAGATGAAATCTCAATTGATACAAAACCAATAACTATGGAAACATTAATGAGAAGGCTTCAGCAGGGGACAATAACACTAAATCCTGACTTTCAAAGAAAAGAGGTCTGGAACAGTGAAAGAAAGTCGCAGTTAATTGAGTCCATATTGTTAAAAATACCAATTCCGATGTTCTATGTCTCTAGTGATGAGAAATCTAATTGGACTGTTGTTGACGGTTTACAACGCATAAGTACATTGAGGGATTTTGTTTTAGGAAAATCATATTTAGAGGATACTCAGAAAAATATAAATAAAAAAGGCTATGGGTTCAAATTACAAGGGCTTGAATTTTGGGGAAAAGATTTGGATGGTAAGACATTGAATGATCTACCGATTAATTTACAGAATAGAATATTGGAAACTACTTTTACTTTTACTATCATAAATCCAGGCACACCAGAAGAAGTAAAAAGGAATGTTTTTAAAAGATTGAATACGGGAGGCATGCCGTTAAGTAGTCAAGAGATCAGGAATGCATTATATACAGGTAAATCTACAATACTGTTAAATAAATTGTCCGAATCAGAGGCGTTTAAACATGCAACAGGAAACTCAATCCATACAGAAAGAATGGAGGATAAAGAATTGATTCTTAGATTTGTTTCTTTTTTAATACGTAATTATGGAACTTATAATAAGACAGTTACGATTGATACATGGTTATCAGATACAATGATATTATTAAATTCTATGCCTAACCTAGATTCCAGAGAATTGAAAAAGCGAGTTGATTCAGGAAGAATAGATTTGGAAACAGTACGAGTTATGAATGAAGATGAAATAGTTAGTATTTTTAATATAGCAATGGATAGGTGTTATAAAATATTTGATAGTCACGCTTTTAGGAAAAGCTATGATGGCTTAAGACGTTCTCCTATCAATAAATCATTATTTGAAACATGGAGTAATCTTTTTGCCAATATCTCAGAAAGTGAGTTTTGTAGATTACGTTCTCATAAGGAACATTTTTTAAATGAATATAAGCCATTTTTGGATAATACAGATTTCATAATATCTATATCTCGTGACAGTATGAAACATGCTGCTGTAAAATCTCGCTTTGGTTCGTTGAATAATCTTTTAGAAAAATATATATCATGATAAACCAGCTTATCATTAAAGGCTTTAAGTCATTTGTAGATAAAAGTATTAATTTTAATCAGTTAAACGTTTTAGCTGGTTTAAATAGCAGTGGGAAAAGTACAGTTGTTCAAGCTTTACAGATACTGAATAAATATTCTAGACATTTAGAAAATCCGCTAATAGAAGGACATGGTGATTACAAAGAACTCCAAAATCCATTTTCTTCTTTGCCATTTAGTATTAATGCAAAATATAGTGAACATGGTATAATTTGTTATTCTCCACAAAAAGAGAGAAACATTCATGCAGAAGATTTTCCTGACTTGATTGTTATTTCAGCAGATAGATATGGTCCTTTGGTTTCAATTCCTCTTATATCAGATTGTGAATTGGGTCCCAAGGGCGAAAATGTTATAAAATGCATACAAGTACATGAAAATGATATTCTTGATAAATTGATAACTCACCCTAATTCAGAAGGAGATACTTTTCTCTATAATTTAAGAGCATGGTTGGGAACAATTAGTCCTGGGGTGCAGTTTGATTATAACATTATTGATAAGGCGGATACTTCCTTTTCCTTATTTAATGGTTATAGAGCAAAGAATGTCGGATTTGGACTAAGCTACACATTGCCTATAATTGTTGCTTTATTTTTGGGAACTATAAAGAAAAACACATTGGTAATATTAGAAAACCCTGAAGCTCATTTGCACCCGCGTGGACAAACTGAAATGGGAAAACTAATAGCTTCAGTTGCACATTCAGGATGCCAAGTTATTGTTGAAACCCACAGCGACCATCTTTTCGATGGCATTCGAATTTATGCCAAAAATAATGAAGGATTTGCGGATAAAATTTTGACTCATTGGTTTGAACAAGATGAAGAAGGTATTTCTAATGTCACTAGTATTAAGATGGATAATTATGGCCGTATTAAAGAATGGCCAGAGGGTATGTTCGACCAATTTGAAATAAATGCATCTGATCTACTGTAAAGATGATAACATTCTACCTAAGTATATGACAAAAATTTGAAGACATCGATTCGGTATCGGTTGGTATGGTTCACAAGGCACTGGAAGATATAGTCTAGTCCGTATTTGAACAGGCTTACAGCCCTCCTGCCGTGCTTGAG
>Ga0129311_1000360_pt1 | contig 41888 bp, 49 predicted proteins | sample Go1ome_FD_94435 | JGI IMG/M metagenome (GOLD analysis project Ga0129311, IMG submission 94435) | Western lowland gorrila individual fecal microbial communities from Wisconsin, USA - Go1022B metagenome | ecosystem: Host-associated > Mammals > Digestive system > Large intestine > Fecal | place...
CTTAAAAACCTTCCTCAGAGCGCCGTCACCGACGCTCTACTTGTTATGTCGTTTTTGCGGTAGGAACTTTTTCTCCAATATCCTCATTTTGGGGCTTGACTTTTAATAGTTAGTCTTTCTGTTCTGCCGCTGTCCGGCAAGGGGGAGAATATATGATCCTGCTATGATATGCCTACATGACAAGCTCCGAAAGCCAAGTCGTCACCGGCCTTGCCAGTAGACGCGCGTTTAGGTACGCCATCTCTAAGGTGAGACAGGTGTTACCCAAGTAGTACCCGTCCATAATGGTTAGGGTCATAGCAAGGTCAGGCTTCTCCATATCAGTCAGACAGATCGGCAGGAGATACTGAACCCTTCCTTGGTAGCCCTGCGGCACCACAATGCTCGGCTCTACAACCGCTTTCCGCCGCGCCAACTCAACTGCCGTTTCAAGTAGCAGGGGCAGGTTTCGCGCGTCGCGGATCTCGGCGGGCAGACGGGAGAGGTTCTCCTCGTCGCCTAAGATGTGGTCTACATTTACCCGTATCGGCCACTCCGGGTTATAGTTGACGCCATACTGCGTCATATAGTAGCTGGGCTTTTTCGGGAGTGGGCTTATGTATTTCAGCCACGGAGAAATCTCGTCCGAAAAGCCTCGGAAATACCAATCCAGCATACTGGCCTGTCTCTTGTTGCGGTCAAAGCAGCCATAAATCGCTTTGTACCTTTTTGTATAAAGGCCGGTATGGAAGCAGGCGTATTCGTTTTCCACATGAAAATATTCTGCGGCCTTTGCTGGGTTGCGTTCCTCGTTATAGTCAATGACTTGCTTTTTGAAAATGGCGTGGATATACCGCTCTAATATCGGAGTATCTTGATTTTTGGTATAGTACATAGGTTCCCGGAATCGCCACGGCTCCGGGCGGGCCAACTCCGCCAGTTCGTCGAGCTGCGCATACCAGCTTGGCACATAGGCGAAGGAAAATAAGTCTGGCAGTAGGTTCATATCAGTTCCCTCCATTTTTTCTGGATTACTTCTACAAGGTGCATTTGTACCATGATCTTTTTATCTTCATCAACCACCTTGTGAATTTTTCCGTCGGCCCCAACTTGCTCTTTGGTTACGAGGGAAGTATGATAAGGCTCATATATCCTTAAAATCTCCGCCAACGCTTCCGGCTCGCCGTGAACCGCTCTTTTGATTAGGTCATAGCTTAATTCATGGATCTCGTCCCCGCTTTTCATAAAACTCTCGGACTTTGCTATATGCACGCCGCCTCAGATTGTAGACGGTGCGTGTCGTCACCTCCATACGTTTTGATATTTCCTCGTCGGTCAAATCGCACCAAAAATCCAATAAAAGGACATTCCGTAACTTCTCCGGCAAGGATTGTAGTGCTTTATATAAAGTTTCGCTCTCCACCGCACAGGAATACTCGTCCGCATAAAGCACAAAAGTATCAGACGAATAATTATCCTTACGGCCTAACATTTCCAGAATATATTCTACTGGCGCGTCAGCAAAATGCTTGTCCCGGTTGGCCTCAGCTCGATCCAGATTTCTCACATAATTGCGCGACACGGTCTTTATATAGGAATCGACCATACCTTGACCGCCCCATTTTTGAGCTGGCCGCAACTCTCTTACATGAAATGGCCCACCTCTACAATCTCGAACATGATATTCAGGATGTAAGCAATAACGGCTATTATCACAACATGAAATTCAAGGCCACCGCCGAAGCCCACGGCCTTCATATTGAGAAACACCGAAAATACGGCTGGACGGTAACAACACTGGCCCCGGAGGCAGAGGTTTGGATCAAGGAAACCTTGGGCGAGGCCGGTATCCATGCCAGCCGCTTACCGGTAGAGGGTAGCTCCAAGGGAGGCAGTAAGAAATCCATTAACCGCAGTATCAAATATGTCTGCCCCTGCTGCGGTACTATTATCCGGGCAACACGCGAGGTCAATGTAATCTGCGGGGATTGCGGAGAGCCATTCGAGCGGGCATAAAATACCAATACCGCCGGTCAGCCGAACCGCCACGGCTGGCCTTTTTAGTTGTTTTTATACCGGTGAAAAAAAGAGAAATTTCTTTGAAAAAAGGCTTGCTTTCACAACCAAAATGCGTAAGCTGTCACTCACAAGGCAAGCAGCCAGTAAAAAATAACAAAATACGAAAGGTGGAAAACATTATGAAAACAGGAAAAATTACAGCAAAATTGAGGGACGCGGTTCCGGTTTGCCTCATGGTAGAGGGTAAGGAAGTTAAGAGATACAAGAACATTGAGCTACCGGATATGCTCAAAGAGGTAGAAATGACCGACTTCCATTTCAACGTACACATGGACGGCAAAATCACCTTTGAAATCCATTATGAACCGGGTGTACTGCCGGAGGTTTTCCCGGAAGCAAGAACCAGAGTAACCCGCGCAGCGAAAGCAGCCGCAAAAATCGAACGCGAAGCGGCTCCGATAAACAAGGCCCCGGAAATGCCAGACGCTATTCCAGCCCATGAGGAAACGGCACTGGCAATCATCCCGGAAGCTCCGGTATTTGCAGCTCCGGTCAAGATCGAGGGGGCCATGCCAGAGGCAGAAACGACAGAGGAAGTAAACGCCGAACCTGTCGAGGAAGTAACCACCGAGGAACCTGCTACCATGGAAATCCTCTACAATGTAACCGGCCCGCGTAGAAAAGAGCTGGCGGCAGCAGTAGGTGACTTCATCGGCGCAAAACCTAAGTACATGAAAGCTCCGACTTATGCCTTCGTAGTAGAAGAATACACCATCGGCAGGGACGGAACCCTCACTGGCAAAGAGAACAAAGCATTGATAGAGGCCCTCGCTGCACAGGGCTTCACCGCAGCATAATACAACCACAGCGGCCCCGCTTCGGCGGGGCTTTTTACTGCCCGGATACTTAAAATAAAGATATGTTTTAAGCATTTTAGAGCTTGCTTTTTGACCGGTGGTGTGTAAGCTGTCACTCACAGAAATAAAACATAATTTTGAGGAGGCCCACACCATGGCTAATTATAGTATTGAAATCGAACGTAACAATGTAACCCTCGCGCAGTTCCTCCGGTATGTCCGCCAGCAATGCGAGAAGAAAGGCATCTATGTGGAAATAGATCGTGAAACTTTTGAGAAGCCTTTATCGGAGAGCAGTTACAATTATTCTGTAATCGACGGAGAAAAGAAATGCCACTCAGCCGAATATCGGACAGTTACAAAGCTCCGCCGCAAACTTGCAAGCTATCAAACAGAAAAGGGATTCACCAGATACTATTACACGGACGAGTTTGAAGAATATGAGGAAACGGAGCTTTGCCGCTATGACTGGACGGAAAGAGGAGCCAACGCGCCTTGCAAGTCTGAAATCTGTAAATCCTTTGCGTATGACACGCAGACCTTCATCCTTAATTGGGACGGCTCCATGTATAACGAGATATGCGAATTTACCTTTGACGACGAGAAAACCGGCCATGGCTATTACTATCAGGCCAATCGGGAAGCAACAGAATAAAATAAAGAGAAAGCGCCAGCCGCAAGCGTATAGCGGTTGGCGCTAAAATGTTCTATATACTTTTTAACGGATAATTCTTGAACGCGCACCCGTGATAAAGGTGTTCAAATCAAAGCTCATCGCAGTAACCTTTATGGATTTTGTAAAGAAGATTCCTGTTTTGCTTACCACGGCCATATTTCTCAAAAATAAGAAAACACCGGAAAATGCCGCTATTTCAAGCATTTCCGGCCACAAATAGAAAAACAGCCCTCCAAAATGGAAAGCTGTTTTTCTATCAAAGTTTGTCCCTTGATATGAAAGTAAAGACCTATTTTGATACCAAATGCACACCTTGCGGACAAATCGTTAAAAAGTGTGACTTTCGTTAAAATGTGCAACGCTCACTTTTAGAGTTTACAGAGAATTAGTCGAACTCTCACGGGCTAACACCTAAAAATGTCATTCTGGCATTTTGACTTTCTGTTTTGTACCAGCGAAAAGAATTGCATAAACACATTACTTTTAATCGTCGTTGGGCAAATACCAACCGTGTTCACGATGAACTCCGTAACTTTCATTAGAGTGGTCTTCGCTATTATACTGATCCCAAGCCCTTTGATTAATTTCTTCATCGATAGCGTCCAGTGCTTCGATTTCCTCGTCAAAATCCCCATCTAAAATGGACCCAGAACGCCAATCCGTGCTGTCAGTGATTTCTTTTTTTCTTGCTCGGAGTTCATCCTCGCTTGCAGATCTCAGCCAGTCCTTTTTAAGGAAAACTCCATCTGTATCATCTTCTGTTGAGTCATCGCTGCTGATTTGTGATGCCAAGTATGCGGCAGCTCCCGCCACCGCGGTAACAACGCCTACAACCTTTCCTGCTTTCGCAAGCCACTCTTTTGCCTTCTGCTCACGTCTCTGTTTGCATTCTGGGCATAGCGTTGCTTCTTGGTCTGCAATAACCTTTCCGCAGTCAGAGCAGATACCCTTAACATTATCCAAAGTGGTATCATTTTCGTAGCCGCAGTTCCTGCAAATATGACGATCAGCACCACGGTCAAAGTTTTCTTGGTTATTCAAATAAGCATCACAATTATCACAGAACCAAAAAACATAATCATCTTCAAATTCGTCTGCCGAAAGCTGATACCCACATTCCTTGCAGATCCATACAGTGGACTTTTTATCAATAGTCATTTTGCCTTCATGACAGTTCGGGCAAAACATCCACTTCTTAACTTTCCGTATGTACGCATAGGTGACGGAGTCAACCAGACTTTTTCTTTTCTTTTTTTCGTTAGGTATTTGCTTCATTTCAGCCATTGCGGTATACCTCCTGTCTTTTTTATGAGTTGTTTGAAAAGTGTTTTTCTACAATCGCATTCAGTTGAGCGGCAATTTCCGAGAAATCTCTATTCAGGTCAAGCGTTTTTACGCTGATTTTATTTCCGCTCATTCGGTAGCTGTTGTCCGGTTGAATAGCCTCGTCTGTTGCGGCATACAGGAGCATACCGGAAACCGTATGCGGTTGAGTTCCGAAATCGGTATCCTTGTTTTTCACATAAGTGAAAATCTGATACAGATTCCCGGAGTGCAGGGTGTGAACATCGTACTGAGCCTGTGTCGTATGCGTGTAATACTTGGCATCTATAATCAACACAGTGCTTCCTTGGGTCAGCATGATGTCACTCTGCATTACCGGAAGCATTGTGCCGATGCCATCATCTAATGCCCACGGAATTTGAGATGCCGTTGCGGTCACCCGCGGGCACTCCTTGACGTAATACTCAAGGATGAACTTCTCATAAAGGCGATTCATGCGCTGTTCGTCAATAAAAGAAGCTAACCGATATTCGCCGGAGTCCGTTGTCAGCAGCATTCCTTCAAGAATCAGCTGACAAAGACTGATGAGCATACGATAGGTGTTATTGTTCCGCTGAAACCGGATGGCAGACCAGCGTATTGCGGTGGGATCGATGGTTTCAACATTCGAAAAGAACAACATTTCCTTCTTTAAATCGCTCTTATACTCCTGACTCACTCTTGCGTGGCGGAGCAGAAGCATAACAGTTGTTTTCAGAATCTGATTCAGAAGGTTGTTTTCTGAAAGCTCATCATACTCGCAGGTCAATACCCGCTTTCTGGCGAGGCGGTTCTGTATGGTTCCCGGCATATCGATTTTGCCACGAACAACGGCTACATCTTCTTTGCAATTAAGATACTCACGATATAGCCCCTGCTTCAACTGCCGACCTATGCCTTTGGCGAGGATGGCTGCAAACAGATTGTGTATGTTTTCAAAATCTTCGGTAGCAACATCCTCATATCCACCTTGATTGAGCGTCGTGAAGGCATACGAAAGCATATAGTATATGTTTTTGATGAAGATGCTCTTATCCTTAATCATTGAAACACACCCTGCAGAATATTTTCCCAACGCTGGAGCTTGTTCGGATCATCAAACCAGTATTCACTGAGCATCGGCAGAACATCATAATCAACAATGGAGTGCAGCCACTCATCCGTACAAACATCTCTGCCGCAGAAATAACTGTGTCCAATGCAGAATCCCTTGCCCAGCGATTTATCGAGTGCGATTTCATGATCCAGGTCTTTTACCTTGGATATCAGCTCATTCAGCGTTTCGTTGTTCAAGTCGTTCTGGTAATGGATAAAGCCTTCGGAATCAAATCCCGGCTCCACCTCAAAGAAGCTGAATCGACGGCGCAGAGCGTAGTCAATCATCGCAAGGCTACGGTCTGCCGTGTTCATCATGCCGATGATATACAGATTTCTGGGGACAGAGAAAGACAGCCCGTTATAGGCCAGCGTCGCCTTGGTGCCCCTGTAGTCCTTCTCAATCAGCATCAGCAGTTCGCCGAATATCTTGCTCATGTTGCCACGGTTGATTTCGTCAATGATGAAGAAGAATTCCTTATCCGGCTGGTTTGCAGCTTTCTGGCAAAATCGATAGAAGATGCCGTATTTTAATTCAAATCCATCCTCAACAGGCTTATAGCCCATCATAAAGTCCTCGTAAGAATAATTCTGGTGGAACTGAACGAACTCAATGCGGCTGTCATCTTTTTCACCCATCATAGACCATGCCAACCGTCTGGCAGCGAAGGTCTTGCCAACACCGGGGGCACCCTGCAGAATGATGTTCTTCTTGTTGCGGAGAACAGTCACAAGGTTCTCGTAGCGTTTTTCGGTCATATAGACCTCATCCAGAAAATCACTTTTTGTGTACGCATCTATAGCTGCATCCGTGGATACCGGATTCTCTTCCCGAATCATATCGAGAATGAAGTCATATTCACCTCTGGTGAGCTTGAAAAGGCTGCCTTGGGGATTCTGAAAGTATTCCATGCGTTCCAGTTCAGGGCATTCTTTTAGCGTAGCATAATCAATAGGAGAGGTCAGTCCTTCTACTTTTTCAAAAAACAGCTTCTCGCCGTCCTGCTCTGCGCTGACACGACCAATGGCAACGATCTGTTTTACCGGATTGGATTCGTAGCCGATGATCATATCTCCGGCTTTCGCATCCAAGAAGTTTTGGAATATGCGGCGCTTGTTTCCGTTCTCGTTGTATAGCGTGTAGGACTGTACCTCGCCGACAGCAATGTCGGAGTAGCTCCAGATTTTCGGATTGGCATTCAGCCACCAATATCCACGATCTTCTTCGCCCGGAGCGGCAGCGACATACAGTTCAATACCGCTCAAATCGGTTTTGTCAAGAGCGGCGGACAGTTCATCACGCAATTTCCAGATATAGCTGCCTTGCTCGTCCTTCGTTGCATATCGTCCGATGTACAGAACAGGCCACCACTTTGAGTTTTCATTTTTATCGTCGGTTAAAACCGGACAACCCGTTTTTTCAACGACTCTTTTGGCAAGTGCGGTTGAACCCGTCAAATAGAAATTTTTTGTTTCACCGTATTTGACCGCAAGCTGTGTGCAGGTCGCCTGTCCGCCGTAATCCTTCATGCGTTTCATGATTTCAAGGCTTCCCGTTGTGAACACCTTGTCATCGCCAAGCAGGGCAAGCCAGTCCTCTTCGGTCAATCCGGGTGTGTAATCGCTCGGAAACCATGCTGCCGCTTCCGCTTTTTCCGCATTTTCCTGCGAATAGAGGCGGCTGATATAGAAACCGACATCAATGGTCAGCGTTTTCAGTTCGGGATCGGGATAACAGGTATCCGTCAGCTGCGACTGGAACAGATTCACCAGTTCAGTGTCCTCTTTCAGTGCGGCACTGATCTCATCATAGAGCCGCAGGAAATTACGGATATTGTCCGCATAAGCGCCCTTTTTGAACCGATAGTCCGACTCCAGTTCGCTGGAGACCGTTTTTACCTCACCGAATTTGTAGATATAATACTTGTCCGGATAACGTAGCCAAAGGTATGTGCTGATGGCGTTTTCGTACTGGTAGTGCTGCGCCGCACCGTTTCCGTATTTTTCAAGAAGAATGGACGATTGCATTTTGAATGCATTCATTCTCTCAAACACATCTTGACTCTCGTCAAACAGGGCGATAAACATAGCCCGCACTTCCTCTGGGGCGGCTTTCGCAAAGCCCACGATCATGCCCTTCGGAAAATTATTATTTGATGCCAGCAGGTTAAACGTCTTATCAAGGGAGCGGCTCAGCATTTCGGGAAAATCAGACGCATTCACATCCCAATTGTCCTGAAACCATTTGACGGCTTCCCATTTGTATTTTTCGTTGCCCCACTGCGTGGAAACAAAGCTCTGCTTGTACTGTGCCAGTACATCCTTCAATCGAAATTGATCAAACATGAAACCACCCCTTTACGCTTCTCTTAGGCTCTTGTATATCTCTTCCGTGAAGATACCGAGAACCTGTTTTTTTATTTCATCATTACTGAGCAGCAGAGAAAAGAAATCCTGATTCTGCTCCAAGCCCTCAATCAGCGCATCGTCGATATCGTCAAAGTACGAAAACTCAAAGTCTTTGACGGTGTTGTTCCGGGCACTGGTTTTCAGCTTATCGGATTTCAGAAGAATATCCCGGATTTGCAGCATAGCTTTGACCGCAACATCGTTGTCGTAGGCTTTTCCCGTCCGGCTGTTGATATCGGCTATAATTTGGGAAAGCCGTTCCTCTTTTGCTTCGGTCAATCCAAAACTCTCCGCTGTTGGTAGCTTTACAACCGGCTGTGCTACCAGCTTCGGATTGGTATGTTCTTCGGCTTTTTTCTGAACGAAATTCGTAGCCTTGATTTTGCCGTCCAGATTATAGCCGCCGCCCGGATGCTTAATATTGATGTATGCCAGCAAATAAGTAATGAAATTGTACTTCTTATGCAGGTCGGTATCCTCAAAGCAGGACACTTGCAACAGGAACTCATAGAAACGGACAAAATGTCGCATCTGAGACACGATTTCCTGTTGCTTGAGCGGCTCATACTGCTCGATCATATTTTTCGACCGCTTGAAGTAAAAGGTCAGCTTCTGCTTATCTTTGGAGGAAATATTCCCCTTGTAAAGCAGCTCGTTGGCCTTTTCAATATCATCAGGGTCAAGCACGGTATACGCATCAATCTGAGCCTCCAGATCGTAAATCGCCGTCGGCGTTACGGAAGTGGAGAGTAGCGTAGTCGTATAGTAAGGTGCAAATGCCGCTTTGATATCTTCGTATGTATTTGCAAAATCCAGCACGAAAGTTTTCTTCTCGAACGGCGGGCAGATACGGTTCAGACGGGAAAGCGTCTGAACAGCAGATACTCCCTTCAGCTTTTTGAGAACATACATAGCGCAGAGTTTCGGCTGGTCGAACCCGGTTTGATATTTGTTTGCGACCAAAAGTACCTGGTATTCGTCCTTGTCAAATTCCTTCGTCAGACGATCCTCCGGAAAACCGTTCATGGATGCCTCGGAATATTCGGTATCATCGTCCGGGAGCTTCACCTTGCCGGAAAACGCCACCAGAGCCTTAATGTCCGAGTATCCCTTCTTCTTGGTATAGTCCTCAAAAGCCTGACGGTACTTCACTGCGCCCTGTCTGGATGCTGTGATAACCATTGCCTTTGCCATGCCGCCGAGTTCAGGCATAACGGTCGTGCGGAAATGCTCCACAATGACCTCTACCCGCTGGGTAATGTTCGTTTCATGCAGCTCCACAAAACGGGCAATCTGCCGCTTTGCATCGACTGTTTTGCAACGTGGGTCTTCTTCGATTTCCTTGTTGATCTGATAGAAAGTGTCGTAAGTCGTATAGTTTTGAAGGACATCGAGAATAAAGCCTTCCTCAATGGCCTGCTTCATAGAGTAGATATGGAATGCCTCACGCTGACCTTTGGTGTTCAAGCGGCCGAACAGCTGAATGGTCGTAGGCTTCGGTGTGGCAGTGAAAGCAAACATGGACACGTTGGCCTGTTTGCCGTTTCTACGGATTTCATCCGTAATCATATCTTCCACATCGGCGGCTTCCTGCTCTCCGGCACCCAGCGACTTTGTGACCGCTGCCATGTCCTTACCCGCTGTGGAGGAATGTGCCTCATCAATAATGACCGCAAAACGCTTGTTTTTCAGCCCTGCGACGCTGTCCACGATATACGGGAATTTCTGAATTGTGGTGGCGATGATTTTCGTATTGCCGTTCAGCGCAATGGCAAGATCGGCAGAGTTGCACTTATCGTCCATGACACGGATAAGCCCTGCTTTATGCTCCATGCCCATAATCGCTTTCTGCAGCTGGCGGTCAACCACAACTCGGTCTGTGATGATCACGACATTGTCAAAGATGATTTTGTTGTCTGCATCGTGTAGAGAAGTCAAACGGTGTGCCAGCCATGCGATGGAGTTTGTTTTGCCGGAGCCTGCACTGTGCTGAATTAGATAGTTCTGCGTGGTACCGTTATCACGGACATCACCCAGCAGCTTGCGAATCACATCGAGCTGATGATACCGAGGGAATATCACATTCTCGGACTTTTTCGTTTTCCCCGTCAGCTCATCCTTGCTTTCCTTGGTTTCGATAAAGATGAACTTGCTGATGAGGTCGAGAACGGTATCTTTTGTCAGAATGTCCTCCCACATATAGGACACGCTGTACTTGTCTTTGAAGGTAGGGTTTCCTGCACCTGCATTGACTCCTTCGCCGTTGCCCATATTAAACGGTAGGAAGAAGGTGGCATTGCCTGCGAGCTTAGTGGTCATATAGACCTGTTCCAGATCCATGGCGAAGTTCACAAGACAACCCGCCTTAAACCAGAACAGACGGGTTTTCGGGTCACGGTCAACGCGGAACTGATAGATGGCATCCTGATAGGACTGACCTGCGGCATTGCATATGGACATTTCCCTCCGGCAGAGCCGGAAAAATGCGTGTGACCATCACGGACCCAATCGGAAGCCGTGCTGCCGAGGGCATTCAGAAAACGGGCGAACGGTGTATCACTGCTACTGACGATAACTTTATCCAGCAGTTCTTTTCCGGGGAGGCTGCCGTAGGTCGTCGCACCGGCTTTCTTGAATTCGGCATAAGCTCTGGCAGTATCATCGAAAGCAACACCATAAAGGCGTTCCAGTTCGGAAAGATCATGCTCCTTGGGAGTCTTCTCTCCAAGAACAGCCTCTGCAAAATTTCTCTTCTGCTTTTTGCCGTCCATGCACTTTTCAAAATGCTTGCGGATATCCGCAGTCTTGGAAAAGCAGGCCTCCTGAAATTGAGCCAACGCAGCGTCAACACCGGCGGTTTTCTGTTTGTACTCTTCACCGGCGGTCACCTTTGCATCGGATTTTTTCTTCTTTTCTTCGGTCAGTTCAGCAATTCGCTTCTTTGCTTCGATATCTTCCTCGCCAAAGATGAATACGCCTTTTAAATCACCGTAATTTACAAAGTTTTCATTGATGAAATCCTGATTATAAACAAGCACATCATAATCATCCGCAGACTTTCCGTCTGCCCAGACAACGCCGTCGTCCTCCTCAATGGCATGGGCAATTGAGGATTTGCCCGCTCCGTTATTCCCATAGAAGAAGTTTACGAATGTGAGATCGGCAACTGGCACATCCGTGAATGTTGCTCTATTGAGTGTAATGTTTTCGATTGCTGAAGGGACTTTGCGCTGCATTCATTTCACCATCCTATCCTTAAAAGTGTTCTTTATTCTTGAATTTTCCCTTTACGAACCCATTCATCAACTTCGGAAATTTTAAATTTGTATCTTTTCCCGGCACGATAAACGGGGAGCTTTCCTTCTTTGATCCATGTGCGAACGGTATCCTGGCTGATGCTCAAATGTTCTGCGACATCCTCCAGATTGACCCATTTTTCAACCTGCATTTCTTCATATTCGCGACTCATCGTATTACCTCCATTTTTCTATAAGGGATACGATTATATAATCTGAACCCCGGCCCTTTGTAACGCTTCAATGAGATTGATTTGTTTCAGTGCCCAATGTGTGCGATTCAATTCATTGAATGATCTGGCACCGCATATTCCAAGTTCGAAGCACTCTTCATTCAGAATCTGCTGTGGAATTGCCGTAATAACCGTGTAGTATATCTTAATTCCGTTGTCCTGGATCTTTACATCCTTTACAAACCCGAAATAAGCGTCTTGGGCATCATCTGTCTTTCCGTATGAGTGGTTTTCGTCAGCAAAAATTGCCGGATACCGCCTTAAATCTTCAATAGCTTCTGGTGTGAGAGATGCATATTTATTTTTTAGATCCTCGTTTGTACTCTCAGTCAAGGCCCGATCCTTTGGAACCAAAAAGTAATTATCCTCGAACTTCTCACCTAAAATCACAAACAGATGGTAGAAATCTGTGTTGAATGTTATTCGCGCTCGGTTCTCACCACGCCTTGATCTGGGATCGTTCAGCATGACTGTAATGTTGTTTTCCACGGTATCAGCATGGGCAACAAAATTATTATTACCTCCCGATACGGTAATTTCTGTAGCTTTCCCCGGTTCAGTGAGATTGCCGGGGGCACTAATAGCTAAATCTTCACTCATCTTGTTTTCCTCCGTTGTTTATCGTTAGCTTGTCAACATGATGATAGAAACTGTTGTTGCCACCTGAGATATTAATATTGAAAAACGTGGGATTGTTGTTAACCATCTGCTGGGTTACAGGTGGCGTATCAGAATTGACAGTGTCAGATTCTTTATCTTCAGTAGGCTCGTCAACAATCTCCGTTGCTACCGTTTCCCTTGCGTCAATCGTATAGGTAGTCAACCCATTAAGGATTCCTTCGCCCATGTGGGCAGTATATTTTCTTTGAGCTCTGCCGTTGGAGGGGCACCACGCCTCGTAGGTCTTTTGACCTATAGAGTTATCCTTGCGGTTTATAACGATATAATGCCAAATGCCGAGCAAGAACGCTGGCAGGCATACTTTTTTAAGGTCGCCAAGTGCGGCCTTTTTCTTTTTTTCGCCATTTGGCTCGGTATAGAACTCGTCATTAGCTTTAATAGATTGATCCTGCTGAATCAAATCAATAAGTGCTCTGACCAGATTGACATCTTTATGAACCGCCTCGCTCATATCAAGGAAGTCATTTACAAATCCGATCATCCCATTCAAGGCAGTTTGATATTCAGTTCTCACCGCAGTGTCAAAAGCTGTAACAACCTGATCATCACCAAACGGAAGATAGGCACTTGTCGATGTTTCGCATCTCTTGTAGTTGTTAACGATGGTTTTGAGTTTTTCTTTGCCGGGGTCTACATAATCGAGGTTGATTACCTTAATCAGACCTACCATTACTTCTGAATCAGACAGCCCATCGCTGTCTCCGGCGTAGTGCTCTCTTGCTTTCATTCGTTGGCGGAGAGCTTGCAGCACCAGCGTAAAGAAGGTGCCTCCGCACAAACGAGGGTAATCATCTGTTGACACTGTGTTTTCCTCCGCTTGGCATATTTTACTTGAATTCTAATAGTGCGGGGCACTTGAATACCCATCAAACCCTATTAAAACATATTATAACACAAAAAACTCCAAAATTCAATCCCATGCGATGAACACATCATTTCGGGATTGTGAAATCTTTTTTGGCTGCTGACCTTATTAACCTTATCAACTATGGCAGCTGACCTAAATAACGATTGGATAGCTCTTGTGGAAACCCCACAGGAGCTTTTTCCTTCGGTGGTTTCCGCAAATTTGAAAACCAACGGAGGAAACAATCATGCAAAAGAAAGCCAATCGTTACTTTATCCCCATTGACGGACAAACCATCGAGGTCAGCGAGGAAGTTTACCGGGCGTACTACCGCCCAATATGGAACACCAGGTATCACGCTCAAAAGAACGGCGAGTGCCGCTGCACCAAAGCTCAAATTTGGAAATGCGACGGCGTTTGCCCAGGCTGCCCGTTCTACGCTGCCGGGAAGAAAGTGTCTATCGACACGACCATCGGCGGTGAGGATGGCGATTTGACCCTCGGTGATACGCTGTCGGACGATGCGCCGACTGCGGATTCTATCCTTATGGACGAAGAACTGCTCAAGGCGCTGTATGACGAGCTCGACCGCCTTGACCCGGAGGGCAAACGCATCTGTGAGCTGATGATGCACCACTCGGAGCGTGAAGCCGCAGAAATCATGGGTATGGCGCGCTCCACTTTCAAGCGGCACTGGGCAAAAATCCGTGCAGAACTGCAGGACAGGCTCAAAGGCTATTACATCTAATATCTTCCATCATCCCTCCGGCTGCAGAACTGCTGTCGAAGGGATAAATCTTTTTTCGGCAAAAAGTGGACCGTTTCGACAGCTTCCCTCCAGTGGGTACTGAGGGCAGCAAGACAACTCAGCACCTCGGAAAGGAGGAACCGCCAATGAACGAGTCCACAAACACCAAGCCCGTGAGCGATGATGAACTGATCGGTGTGCTTACGGCAATCAGCGTGGTGTCAAAGCGTCTGGCAAAAAAACTGATTCAGCTGAACCAGGCAAGTCAATCAGAGGAAGGAGGTAAACACGATGAGCAAAATGAGCGAAATGGAAGCGACCGTCCGAGAGTTACGGGATATTGCATCTTCTATTAACGACATCGCCAACTGGCTGACCGATGCGTTCGGCGGCACCGCCGACATGGAAGCTGCACCCGCCCCGGCAAAGACATATTCGCTCGAAGAGGTCAGAGCGATTCTGGCTGAAAAGTCAAGAGATGGCTTCACCGCTCAGATTCGTGACCTTCTTCAGAAATATGGGGCAACCAAGCTCTCCGAGGTGGACCCCACCCGGTACGGGGACCTTGTGGCGGATGCGGAGGTGCTGGGCAATGGGTAATCACGCTCTGCTTTCCGCATCCTCCTCCCACAGGTGGCTAAATTGTCCGCCTTCGGCAAGGCTCTGTGAAAGCTACGACGATAGGGGCAGCGACTTTGCCGCCGAGGGCACCGACGCCCACGCACTCTGCGAGTATAAGCTCCGAAAAGCACTCGGTATGGCGGCACAGGACCCGACCGAAAGCCTAACCTGGTACAGCGCCGAAATGGAGGACTGCGCCAACGGCTATGTTGCCTTTGTAATGGAACTGGTCGCAGAAGCAAAGAAGGTCTGCACTGACCCTGTTGTGCTGATCGAGCAGCGGCTTGACTACTCCAGATATGTAAAAGAGGGCTTCGGCACCGGAGACTGCGTCATCATCGCAGACGGAACGCTGCACATCGTGGATTACAAGCATGGGCGCGGAGTCCTGGTGGAAGCCGACGATAATCCGCAGATGAAGCTATATGCCCTCGGTGCGCTGGAGCTGTTCGACTGCATCTACGATATCGACACTGTCAGCATGACGATCTACCAGCCAAGGCGCTCCAATGTCAGCACTTTCACCATTCCGAAGCAGGAGCTTTGCGAATGGGCGGACAAGGTTTTGACGCCGACCGCAGAGCTGGCCTTCCAAGGCAGCGGTGAATATCACTGCGGCGAATGGTGCCAGTTCTGCAAGGCAAAAGCGGATTGCCGCGAGAGAGCCAAGGCCAACATGGAGCTTGCCCGATACGAGTTTCGGCAGCCGCCCCTGCTCACGGATGAGGAGGTCGAAGATATCCTCGTGCAAATTGACGGGCTGACCACCTGGGCGTCCGACATCAAGGACTACGCGCTACAGGCGGCTATCAGCGGAAAACAATGGTCCGGCTACAAGCTGGTCGAGGGACGCTCCAACCGAAAGTACACAGACGAACACGCCGTCATCGCCGCCGTGACCGCCGCAGGGTACGACCCTTATGAACACAAGGTTCTCGGCATTACCGCTATGACTGCGATGCTCGGAAAGAAGCAATTCAACGCAATCCTCGGTGATTTGATCACCAAGCCGCAAGGCAAACCCACGCTCGTGCCGGAAAGCGATAAAAGACCGGCAATGACAACCATTATCGATGATTTTAAGGAGGACAACTGATATGTCGAATTCTACCACTAAGCTCGTAAACCCCATGAAGGTCATTACCGGCAAAGATACCCGCTGGTCCTACGCCAATGTCTGGGAAGCAAAATCTATCAACGGCGGCACGCCGAAATTCAGCGTAAGCCTCATCATTCCGAAGTCTGACACTGTGACCGTCCAGAAGATCAAGGCGGCTATCCAGGCAGCCTATGAAGAAGGTCAGGCCAAGCTCAAGGGCAATGGTCGCTCCGTCCCGCCTTTGACCGCCATCAAAACGCCGCTCCGCGACGGAGATGCCGAGCGCCCGGATGATCCCGCCTATGCCAACAGCTACTTTATCAATGCCAACTCCGCCACCGCGCCCGGTATCGTGGACACCGACTGCAACCCGATCTTGACCCGCTCCGAGGTTTACTCCGGCGTGTACGGTCGCGCCAGCATCAATTTCTACGCTTTCAACAGCAACGGCAACAAAGGCATCGCCTGTGGTCTGAACAACCTGCAGAAGATCCGTGACGGTGAGCCTCTCGGCGGCAAGTCCAGCGCAGCGTCCGATTTCGCCACCGATGTGGACGAAGATTTCCTGTCTTGAGGAGGTACGCAGCATGAGTATTACCACGATTCTCTGCATTCTGCTTCTTTCCCTGTATCTGCTTCTGACGGTGTTTTGGATCGTCAGATCCATCATTGACGCCGTTGATGACCATAAGCGCGACAAGCGCAATGCGGCATGGGAAGAAGAACGCCGGCAGCTTGAGAAGGAACACGCCCTTCGTGAGGTGGAGTATCACGAAGCCCGAATGAAAGAACTCAACAAAGAGTAATCTTCGACCCCGTGGGCGGTGGGAATGTTCCTGCCGCCCATTCGGGCTATGGAAAGGATGCCTGTTTATGAAAACACTCAGTATCGATATTGAAACATACAGCAGCGTCGACCTTGCCAAGTGCGGCGTCTACAAATATACCGAAGCGTCGGATTTTGACATTCTTCTCTTTGGATATGCTGTTGACAGCAGTCCCGTGCAGGTGGTCGATCTTGCCTGCGGTGAGATGATTCCATCAGAGATTATCGCCGCTCTGACGGACACCTCTGTCACAAAGTGGGCGTTCAATGCGCAGTTCGAGCGGATATGCCTTTCGCACTGGCTTCGGAAAAATGGCAACTTTGATAACACCGGCTACAGCATCCCTGAGGATACCGTGGGCAGCTATCTCGACCCTGCCTCCTGGAAATGTACGATGATCTGGTCTGCATATATGGGGCTTCCGCTTTCGCTGGAGGGCGTTGGCACCGTGTTGGGACTTGGAAAGCAAAAGCTGACCGAAGGCAAGGAACTCATCAAATATTTCTGTCAGCCCTGTGCGCCAACAAAGACCAATGGCGGTCGGACTCGTAATTTGCCGGAGAATGCTTCGGATAAGTGGGCCTCGTTCAAACGGTATAACATCCGAGACGTAGAGGTTGAAATGTCCATCCAGGAAAAACTCGCCAAGTTTCCCGTGCCGGAAGCCGTCTGGGAGCAGTATCACCTCGACCAGGAAATCAATGACAGAGGTGTTGCGCTGGATATGGAACTGGTGCGTCAGGCGATTGCCATGGACACCCGCTCCCGCAGAGAGCTTACAGATGCCATGAAGAAACTGACCGCTTTGGATAATCCAAACTCGGTACAGCAGATGAAGCAGTGGCTTTCGGATAACGGCTTGGCGGTCGATTCCCTCGGCAAGAAGGAAGTTGCGGAAATGCTCAAGACTGCGCCGAAAGAGCTGCAAAAGGTTCTCCTTCTCCGGCAGCAGCTTGCGAAATCCTCCGTCCGTAAATATCAGGCGATGGAGAAAGCTGTATGCGCAGACGGTCGTGCCCGTGGAATGTTTCAGTTCTACGGAGCCAACAGAACCGGCCGCTGGGCAGGACGCATTATCCAGATGCAAAATCTGCCGCAGAACCATCTTCCCGATCTGGCCGAGGCCCGCGGTCTTGTCCGCTCCGGCGACTTTGACGCCGTACAGCTATTGTATGAAGATGTGCCGGATACCTTGTCGCAGTTGATCCGCACCGCATTTGTGCCGAAAAGTGGCTGCAAGTTTATCGTTGCCGACTTTTCCGCCATTGAAGCCAGGGTGCTGGCATGGTTTGCGGGAGAAGCCTGGCGTCAGGAGGTCTTTGAAAAAGGCGGCGATATCTACTGCGCATCCGCGTCGCAGATGTTCAAGGTTCCGGTGGAAAAGCACGGTGTAAACGGCCATCTGCGGCAGAAAGGAAAAATCGCTGAACTTGCCCTTGGCTATGGCGGCTCGGTCGGCGCACTCAAAGCAATGGGCGCCTTGGAGATGGGATTGTCCGAAGATGAACTGCAGCCGCTGGTCACAGCTTGGCGCAATTCGAACCAGAACATTATGAAATTCTGGTGGGACATCGACCGTGCCGCCATGAGTGCCGTAAAGCAGCATCTGGACGGTGAGGCCTGTGGCATCGAGTTCGCTTATCGGAGCGGGATGCTTTTTATCACGCTTCCGTCCGGCAGGAGGCTTTCCTATGTGAAGCCTAAACTTGGCACTAACCAATTCGGCGGCGAATGCATCACCTACGAGGGCATCGGTGGCACGAAGAAATGGGAGCGGCTGGAGACCTACGGTCCGAAGCTGGTGGAAAATATCGTCCAAGCCACCTCCCGTGATATCCTCTGCTATGCCATGCAGACCCTGTCCCACTGCTTTATCACCATGCACATTCACGACGAACTGGTGATAGAAGCCGCACCGGAGGTTGACCTTAACGCCGTCTGCGAACAAATGGGTCGCACCCCGCCGTGGGCTGCCGGGCTGAAACTCCGCGCTGACGGATATGAAACCATGTTCTACAAAAAGGACTAAAACCGGACCACTGCCCACGGAACGCTCCAGTGGGTAGTGAAAACTATAGATTGGAGGAGCCTGTCATGGCTGATTTTAGAAACGCAGAAGGCTATGCCGACCCTACGGCTTACGGTGCTTTCTGTGCCATTGAAAAAGAAGAAAAAGCGCTCCGGGCATTCAGACCCATCGTGTATATCTGCAGTCCGTATGCCGGAGACGTCGAAAACAACACTGCCGCCGCAAGACGCTACAGCCGCTTTGCGGTGGAAGCCGGATATATACCCATTGCACCGCATCTGCTCTTTCCGCAGTTCCTTGACGACAACAAGCCAAAGGAGCGTGAGCTTGGGCTGTTCTTCGGCAACGCAATTCTCAGCATATGTGCGGAAATGTGGGTTTTCGGCGAACGCATCTCCGAAGGCATGGAGGCAGAAATCAAAAGAGCCACATGGAAAGGCTATCGGATTCGCTATTTCAGCGAGACCTGCAAGGAGGTATCACGATGAAATTCACACTGTACCGCGCCGACCGCTTGGGGATGCCGGAGAATTGCATCTACCCGCATAAGGTCGAGGTGACCGATAAGAATACGCTGCTGCGGGCCGTGTCTAACGATTATGTCTGCGCCGAATACAGGGGCAACTACCGCAATAACGATAATTTCCTCGGAGCGGATTGTCTCCCGGTCGACTGCGACAACGACCACAGCGATGATCCGGAGGAATGGATCTATCCCTCCGATGTTGCCGCCGCATTTCCCGGCGTGGCCTTTGCGGTTCACTACAGCCGCAACCACATGAAGGTGAAAAACGGCAAGGAAGCACGTCCTAAATTCCATGTGCTGTTTCCCATTGATCAGCTGACGGATGCAACGCAGTATAGCGATTTGAAAAAGCTGGTCAACACCCTCTTTCCGTATTTTGATACCAAGGCGCTCGATGCCGCCAGATTCTTCTTCGGCACGAAAGCACCGCAGGTTGATGTCTTTGACGGGCCGATGACGCTGACAACCTTCCTTGCTGATGATGATTTCGACGCAAATATGGACTCCGGCAGCTACGGCAGCATCATTATTCCCGAAGGAAGCCGCAATGCTACCATGTCACACTATGCCGGGCGCATTCTGAAACGCTTCGGAAATACCGAAGAAGGGCACAAGCATTTTACGGAGGTCGCCGCCTGCTGTCAGCCGCCCTTGGAACAGGCGGAACTGGACAGCATCTGGCGCAGCGCACAACGATTTTACGGAAAGATTTCCGCACAGGACGGCTACATTCCGCCGGAGCAGTACAACCAAGAGCTTAAGTTGAAGCCGACCGACTATTCCGATGTGGGGCAGGCTACCGTGCTTTCCAGGGAGTACGAGGCAAAGCTCCGCTATACGCCGTCCACCGATTTTCTCGTGTACAACGGCGGCTTCTGGGAGGAGTCAAAGCCCAAGGCACAGGCCGTAGCGCAGGAACTGACGACACGTCAGCTTGAGGAGGCGGAGAACGAAATCAGAAAAACCACCGATGAGATGATGAAAAACGGCGCTTGGGAACTGCTGGCGTCGATGGGACCCAAGAAAGCAGCCGCAGCTTTTAATTCGGAACAGGCACGGTCTTTCCAAAAGTATGAGAATGCAACGACTTACCGCAACTACGCCATCAAGCGCCGCGACTCCAAGTACATCTCCGCTGCACTCAAAGAAACACACCCCATGCTGGAGATCGACCAGCGGCAGCTGGATGCGGATGAGTTCCTGCTGAATACCCCGGCCTCTACTTACGACCTCCGTCTGGGGCTTGTATCCGCACGGGAACATACAGCGACGGATTTTATCACCAAGCAAACCACTGTTGATCCGGCTGATGCGGGCATGGATATCTGGCAGGACGCTTTGGAGACATTTTTCTGCGGCGATGCTGACCTGATTCGCTATGTGCAGGAGATTGCAGGCTTGTCCGCCATCGGGAAAGTGTGTGTCGAAGCCTTGATCATTGCCTACGGTGAAGGCCGAAACGGAAAATCCACCTTCTGGAATACGCTCTCCCGCGTGCTCGGTACCTACAGCGGAAATATGTCCGCCGATACGCTGACCGTGGGCTGTAAGCGAAATGTGAAGCCGGAACTGGCCGAGGCTAAGGGCAAGCGGCTGATTATCGCAGCAGAACTGGAGGAAGGTATGCGGCTGAGCACTTCCAATGTGAAACAGCTGTGCTCTACGGACGAAATCTACGCCGAGAAGAAGTACAAAGACCCCTTCAGCTACGTGCCAAGCCACACGCTGGTCCTCTATACCAACCATCTGCCGAAGGTCGGCGCAATCGATGCCGGTACCTGGCGGCGGCTGATCGTGATTCCTTTCAATGCCAGGATTGAGGGGAAATCTGACATCAAGAATTATGCTGATTTCCTGTTCGACAAGGCCGGCAGTGCGATCCTGAAATGGATCATAGTCGGTGCAAAGCGTGTGATTGACAACGACTATCACATCGTCAAGCCTGCCGTGGTGGAGGAAGCCATCAAAAAATATAAAGACAACAACGACTGGCTCTCGCAGTTTCTGGACGAATGCTGCGAGGTTGGCGACGCTTTCTCCGCGAAATCCGGCGATGTCTACAACGCATACCGCAGTTATTGTGCGCAGGTGGGCGACTATGTTCGCAGTACGACAGATTTCTACACTGCTCTGGAATGCGCCGGTTTTGAGCGGAAAAGAAGCAAATCCGCACGGATGCTTTTCGGCCTGCAGCTCAAGTCGGATTTCCTGAATTGAGCATAGGGTGACGGTCGATGACACTCTCTACAGAAACTTCTCTTATAGCCTAAAAAAACAAGTCCTAAGAGAAGTTACTGAAATAACTGTCATCGACTGTCACCACCCACCTAATTCCTGATGGAGGATCACTTATGAGAGAGAAAACGATAGAACAGAAATTGATAAAAGCTGTAAAAAGCGCAGGCGGCATCGCACCGAAAATGGTCAGCCCCGGCTTTGACGGAATGCCCGACCGCATCGTGCTTCTGCCGGAAGGCAAGATCGGCTTTGTGGAGGTCAAGGCGTCGGGCAAGAAACCGAGACCGCTGCAGGCCGCCAGACACGGCTTGCTGCGGCGGCTGGGTTTCAAGGTGTATGTCCTTGATGACCCGGAGCAGATTGGAGGGATACTGGATGAAATACGAACCGCATGAATATCAGAAATACGCCATTGACTACATCGAGAAGCATCCCTTCACCGCAGTACTGCTTGATATGGGTCTTGGAAAAACGAGTGTTACCCTCACCGCCATAGGTGAACTGCTGTTCGACAGCTTTGAGGTACACCGGGTGCTGGTGATCGCACCGCTGCGAGTGGCTCGCGATACCTGGAGCGCTGAGCTGCAAAAGTGGGATCATCTCCACGGTCTTAATTATTCTGTGGTGGTCGGCAGCGAAGCGGAACGCAAAGCCGCATTGATGCGCAAAGCCGATATTTACATCATCAACCGGGAAAACATACAGTGGCTCATAGAAAAGAGCGGGATGCCCTTTCACTTCGATATGGTGGTCATTGATGAGCTTTCTTCCTTCAAAAATCACCAGTCCAAGCGGTTCAAGGCTCTGATGCAGGTGCGACCCAGAATCAAGCGAGTTGTCGGACTGACCGGCACTCCCGCTTCCAACGGCCTAATGGATTTGTGGGCGGAGTTCAAGGTTATCGACCTGGGTAAACGCCTCGGTAGATTCATTACGCATTACCGGCAGGAATATTTCGTGCCGGATGCCATGAACGGGCAGATCGTTTACAGTTATCGCCCCAAGCCGGGAGCGGAGCAGGAAATATACCGAAAAATATCTGACATCACGATTTCCATGAAATCGACCGACTACCTGACCATGCCGAAGCTGATCTCCAGTGAATACCGGGTGTATCTAAGCCAGGACGAACGGGATGCTTACGATGAAATGAAAAAGCAGTTTATTCTGGACTTGCCCGACGGAGAGATCAGTGCCGCAAACGCCGCTGCACTTTCTGGCAAGCTGTCCCAGATGGCGAATGGTGCCATTTATGACGATGCCGGAAATGCAGTTCTTATCCACGGCCGCAAACTGGATGCACTGGAGGATATCATCGAAGCCGCCAACGGCAAACCTCTTCTGGCGGCGTACTGGTTCAAGCATGATTTGGAGCGGATTATGAAACGGCTTCATGCGCAGCACATTCCGTTTTCCCGCCTTGATACTTCCGACAGTATCCGCAGATGGAACAACGGTGAGATCTCCGTGGCACTTATCCACCCTGCCTCTGCCGGACACGGACTGAATCTCCAAAGCGGCGGCAACACCATCGTATGGTTCGGGCTGACATGGTCGCTGGAGCTGTACCAGCAGACAATAGCCCGTCTGTGGCGGCAGGGACAGACTTCCGAAACCGTGGTGGTTCAGCACATTGTAGCAGATGAGACCATTGATGAGCAGATTCTGTGTGCGCTGAAAGCCAAAGACAAAACGCAGTCTGCCTTGATAGCTGCAGTCAAGGCAAATTTGAAAATCTGAGACAACAGTTCGACAAATAACGACAATCCGTGCCAATCCGAGGATCTTAAAATATCGGAGGTACGCACATGAACCCCTATCAGGCATTAGCCAACGCCATTGTAGAACTGGCCGTAAAAGACTACAAAAAAGCCCTCAAACAGCATTACCGCTTTCCGAACAACAAGGATTATGCCGATGCCGTGACATCCTTGGAGCGGTTCTTCCATTCCGGCTGGTACGGGATGCTGACCGACTTGGACGGCGAATATCTCATGACAGGTGTGCGCCGCATGGTGCATAAGGAGGTGGCGGCATGACGGCAAAGGAGTTTTTGAACCAAGCCTATCTGCTGGATCAGCGGATCAAGAGCAAGTCCGAACAGATACAGTCTCTGAACGAGCTTGCTACCAAATGCACCGCCACGCTGACGGGTATGCCGAGAAATCCCAATCGCGGCGGCTCCACAATGGCGGACGCTGTGTGCAAGATCATTGACCTGCAGAATGAGATCGCCGCGGATATGGATCGGCTGGTACAGATCAAAAAGGACATCGTAGACGTCATTGCAAAGGTCGATGATGTAAAGTTCCGCATCCTGCTGGAGAAACGGTATCTGTGCGGCGAGACCTGGGAAGAAATCACCATGAGCCTGTACCACAACCGCCGCTGGGTATTTCGCCTTCATGACAAAGCCCTGGACGCCGTGCAGGAAATCCTTGATTCCGGCGAAACAAGCCACCAAAAGCCACTATAACGCACCGCCGGTTTATAGTATCATTATAATGGCGAAAGAATAGAGAACGGCCTCATGGGAGCAATCCCGTGGGGCTTTTCTCATGCCCAAGGGAGGTGAAACGATGCCGAAGAAACCGCTGCGACCGTGTTCTCATCCCGGCTGTCCCAACCTCTGTGACGGACAGTTCTGTGAGCAGCACCGCACGGAAGAACGCCGCAAATACGATAAATACGAGCGCAGTTCCGATGTCAATCGCAAGTACGGCAGAGCGTGGAAGCGCATCCGTGACCGTTACGCCGCAGAGCATCCGCTGTGTGAACAGTGTCTCAAGGAAGGTCGGCTGACTCCGGTGCAGGAAGTACACCACATTCTGCCCGTTTCCAAGGGCGGCACTCACGCAAGAGAGAACCTCATGAGTCTGTGTCAGTCCTGCCACACGAAGATACATCACGACCTTGGCGACCGTTGAGGTTGCGCCTACATTTTATGCGCAACCTCCCACCGGGTAGGGGCGGTCAAATCTCTACGATCCTCTCGGTCGGGCAACGGCCCGGGGTCACGTGCGCAAAAAAGGCGAAATCAAAAGGGTAATTAAGGGAGGTGAACTCGGATGCCCACAAAATCGAATAACACAGGCGGGCGCGGCGGTGCAAGACCCGGTGCGGGAAGAAAAAAGTCCTCAGTCAAGGACAAAGCCGAAAACGGGAATCCCGGCGGCAGAAAACTTGAAGTGCTGGACATTCCCGAAGTCGAGGGTGTTGCCATGCCGAAACCCCATGATTTTCTTTCCGCCGAGCAGCGGGATGGCAGCGTCCTGCAGGCACAGGAAATTTACACGGAAACCTGGCAGTGGCTCAAAGGCATCGGCTGCGCCGCAAAGGTGTCGCCGCAGCTCTTGGAGCGCTACGCCATGTGTTCCGCTCGTTGGGTGCAGTGCGAGGAAATGACCAACCGTATGGGCTTCCTCTCCAAGCACCCCACCACGGGAAAGCCGATCCCGTCCCCGTTTATCAACATCGGCATCAATTACATGAACCAGGCGGTTCGGCTCTGGAATGAGATTTTCCAGATCGTGAAAGAAAACTGCAGCACGGAATACGGCGAGTCTACGCCGCAGGATGACCTGATGGAACGCCTGCTCCGTGCGAGAAAGGGGTAACACCATGTTTGAAAAAGTAAATCCCTGCCACCCGGATAAGGTGGCAGACAGAATGGCCGGTGCGCTTGTCGACCTGGCATACAAGAAAGCAGAAAATCCCCGCATCGCTGTTGAAGTCCTCATCGGCCACGGCGTGTGCCACATCATTGCGGAGGCTTCGGTGAGTATTCCGATAGAGGAAATCACCGCCGCCGTTCACCGCATTGCTGGAAACCTCGCTGTGGACTATGTGGAAGTGCCGCAGGACGGTCACCTTGCCGATAACCAGGCAGACGGTGTCCGCTGCGGTGACAACGGCATCTTCAAGGGAATGCCCGTAACCATGGAGCAGAAAAAGCTCTCGAAGATCGCACGGGACATTTTCGCCGTGTATCCCTATGATGGGAAGTACATTCTGGACGGCAACCGGCGCATTCTCTGTCAGAGCAATGCGCCTTAGGATACGCTCCGAAAGCTGTATCCCGATGCGGAGATCAACCCGCTCGGCGACTGGACAGGCGGCACCGATGTGGATACCGGTGCTACCAACCGCAAGCTCGGCTCGGATATGGCCGACTCGGTGACCGGTGGCGGTCTGCACGGCAAGGATCTGTCCAAGGCGGATGTGTCCGTGAATATCTACGCTTTCCTCAAAGCCCAGGAAACCGGAAAGCCGGTCACCCTTTGCTGCGCCATTGGGGACAGTACAGTGGACGGCAGACCGTATTCCGAAATCGTGGAAATCGCTCGGAACTATATCCGCGACCTGGGCGGCTTTGAGAAATTTGCGGAATGGGGGCTTGTGTGATGAAAACGACCACCGAAATGAAACTCGTCCCCATTACAAAACTCGTTCCGTATGTGAACAACGCCCGAACCCACTCGCCGGAGCAAATCAACAAACTGCGTTCCTCTCTCCGTGAGTTCGGCTTCATCAACCCCGTTATTATCGACCGTGACTATGGCGTAATTGCTGGTCACGGTCGTATTCTTGCCGCCAAGGAGGAAGGCATCACCGAGGTTCCGTGCGTCTTTGCCGACCATCTCACCGAAGCCCAGAAAAAGGCGTATATCATCGCGGACAACCGCATGGCGATGGACGCAGGCTGGGACGAGGAACTCCTGCGTGTGGAAATCGAAGCCTTGCAGACGGCGGACTTTGACCCGCTGCTCACCGGCTTTGATGAGAAGGAACTTTCTAAGCTGTTCGATGACGGCAAGGACATCCGGGAGGACGATTTCGATGTGGATGCCGAGATGCAGAAGCCGACCTTCACCAAGTCCGGCGATGTCTGGACTCTGGGACGGCACAGGCTTGTCTGCGGTGACTCTACCCGTGAAGAAACCTACGCCGCCCTCATGGACGGTCGCAAAGCAAACCTTGTCATCACCGACCCGCCCTACAACGTGAACTATGAGGGCAGCGCCGGAAAAATCAAGAACGACAACATGGACGGCGAGAAATTCTATCAGTTTCTGTTCGATGCGTTTTCCTGCATGGAAAAAGCCATGGCAGACGATGCGTCCATTTATGTATTCCATGCCGATACTGAGGGGCTGAACTTCCGCAGAGCCTTTGCTGATGCGGGTTTCTACCTCTCCGGCTGCTGTATTTGGAAAAAGCAGTCCCTGGTACTGGGACGCTCTCCGTATCAGTGGCAGCATGAACCGTGTCTCTATGGTTGGAAGAAGAAAGGTAAGCACCAGTGGTACACCGGACGCAAAGAGTCCACCATCTGGGAGTTTGATAAGCCTAAGAAAAACGGTGACCATCCAACCATGAAGCCCATTCCGCTCCTGGCGTATCCGATTCAGAACAGCTCTATGGCAAACTCCGTGGTGCTTGACCCCTTCGGCGGTAGCGGCTCTACGCTGATTGCCTGTGAGCAGACCGACCGCATCTGCTGCACCATCGAACTGGATGAGAAGTTCTGCGATGTCATTATCCGCAGATACATCGAACAGGTCGGCTCGGATGAGAAGGTCAGCGTCCTGCGGGACGGAAAGGAATACAAGTTCAGCGAGGTAGCGCCCTATGAAGAATAAGACTTTGACTCTCGGAAGCCTGTTTGACGGCTCCGGGGGCTTTCCTTTGGGTGGACTGATGGCAGGTATCACTCCGGTATGGGCATCCGAGGTCGAACCTTTTCCCATTCGGGTGACCACCAAGCGTCTGCCATTTATGAAGCATTACGGCGATATCACCGCCATGGACGGCGGCAAGGTAGAGCCGGTCGATATCATCACCTTCGGCTCACCGTGCCAGGACATGAGCGTGGCCGGCCGAAGGGACGGTCTGGATGGTTCCCGTTCCAGTCTCTTTTATGAGGCCGTCCGCATTATCAAAGAAATGAGGTGTGCCACAGGTGGCAAATATCCAAGATACATCGTGTGGGAGAATGTCCCCGGCGCTTTCTCCTCCAACAAAGGCGAGGACTTCAAAGCCGTCCTCGAAGCGGTCATCGGCATCGCAGAGCCGAACGCCCAGGTGCCTATGCCTGAAAAAGCACGATGGCCCTACGCCGACCTTTATCTGGGAGACGGATGGAGCGTTGCGTACCGAACTCTTGACGCACAATACTGGGGAGTTCCCCAGCGAAGACGCCGCATCTACCTTGTCGCAGATCTTGCAGGCGGAAGTGCCGGAAAAATACTATTTGAGTCAGAAGGCTTGTCTGGGTATTCTGCGGAGGGCTTCCGCTCGTGGCAAAGAGCTGCCGGAAGTTTTACGCCTTGCCCTGGAGCGACAGGCTATGACGGATACAACGGCAGTCTGACCGAAGAGGTTTCTTCCACACTCGGTGTAAACTGCGGAGTCTCAACAGGTCGCAACGGCATCGTGCTGAACGACCAGGGCGGCGACCGCATAAATGTTTCAAAGGATGTCGCAGCTACGCTCCGTGCGGAGACACACGGGCATCCGCCCTGCGTGGTGGAGTCGGCAGGCTTCTGCACCGAGCACTCAGCCAAGAGCCGTACTATCGGCTATGAGGAGGAATGCTCTCCCACGCTCCGTGCCGGAACGGTTCCCGCAGCGGTGGCTTTGGAGAACTACCCCATAGACGGGCGCATCAAGGTGCAGGAGGACGGCAATGTGCAGACGCTGACCTCTCGCATGGGTACCGGCGGCAATAATGTGCCGCTCGTAATGAAAATTCGCTCCGGCTGTGAGGGCGGCGGCAAGGGTGCGCTCATACAGACAGATAAGTCTGCAACGCTCTCCTGCAATAACGACCAGACACTGTTTGAACCTTGCGGGTGGGATGGTGGACAGGTTTCTCCGACGCTCACCAAACAGAACGCCGGCGGCAGTCAGCGGATGCCGGACAAGGATAATTTCAACTGCGTCCTGCAGCCCTTCGGCATCTGTTCCAAGGACTCCAATTCCATGAAATCGGACAATCCCCACAGCGGCATCTACGAAGCGGAAACCTCCCGCACGTTGGATGCCAACGGCGGCAATCCCTCCTGTAATCAGGGCGGCATTGCCGTTGTTGCGTTTACGCAGAATCAGCGGGATGAAGTTCGTGACTTGGGCGACTGCTCTGCGGTGGTGTGCGCCAATGCCGGAACGAAGCAGCAGACCTTTGTGCTGCAAGGCTCCATGATCGGTCGGAATGATAAAAACGGCCCACAGGGCGATGGTGTGAACGAGAATGTTTCCTTTACCCTCAATACCGTTGACCGCCATGCTGTGTACAGCATGACCACTGGCAGCTTCACGCAGGTGGCGGAAGAAAAAGCACCGACTGTCCTTGCACGGGATTATAAAGACCCGACCGCAGTTTGCTACGGCATCGGCAGAGACACCTTCAACCAGGGGCAGAACGCCAAGTTAGCTCCGACCTTTGAGAAAGAGCTTCAGCCGACTCTGGTGGCAAAAGGCCCCGGTGCGATTCAGAGCGGATACACCGTCAGACGGCTGACCCCCACCGAATGTGCCAGACTCCAGGGCTTCCCGGACAGTTGGTGTGCCGACCTCGGCACGGAAAAACCGACCGATGAGGAAATGTACTTCTGGTACAAGGTGTTCAAGACCTACGCCGCGGTCACCGGCTGCAAAATGAAGTCTGATGCGCAGATTGCCAAGTGGCTCAGAAATCCGCACTCCGACAGTGCGGAATATAAGATGTGGGGCAACGGCGTGGCGCTGCCGTGCGTATGGTTTGTGCTGTCGGGTATTGTGTGGTATGCACAGTCTGAAAGCGAATATGCGCCGGAATGATCTACGCCGAAAATGTGCAGATATAACTGGATATATGCCGCCGCTGACGCTAATATGTGACTACCAAAAAACAAGGAGGTCACTGAAATGACGATTATCATCCATGCCCAAGGCACAGAGCGCAAACGCCTGGTTCAGACCATTGCCGCATGGTTGGGTGAGGATGCCCACTACTGTGGGGCACCCAGCTTTGCCTATGAAATCGACCGCTTTACGATTGAGAAGAACGGCAACCTTTCCTTTTCCGACCTGCTGGACAGCGAAGTGGTGGAACGGCTGTTGCAGCACATCTACGATGAGGGCTTTGACATTGACCAGAGCCACACCGAGGATGAGGACGAGCCTTGCGCCGTCTGCGTTTCCATGCCGAAGAGCCTGTTTACTGACGGCAGCCTGGAAAACCTCAATGCACTCATTGCCGCCAAGGGCAGCCTTATCAAGAAAGCCCTCGGCGTTGATGACCTGCCTCTGGAAATTACGGACACGAAGGTTTCCTTCCCCTGGTTTCCGGCAACACCTACGCCGGAGGAACTGAAAGCCTACGACACCTTCATCTGCAAGCTGTGCGAACTGGCACGGACGCAGAAGCGTGTCACTGCCACTGAAAAGCCCACCGACAACGAGAAGTATGCATTCCGTTGCTTCCTGCTGCGGCTGGGCTTCATTGGTGCGGAATACAAGGATGCGCGAAAAATCCTGCTGAAGAACCTCTCCGGCTCCTCGGCTTTTAAGAACGGAGGTGCTGACCGTGCGGTTTCCGAGTAAAGAAACAGTGCAACGCATCCGCAGAGACTATCCTGTCGGCACACGGGTCGAACTCATAAAGATGGATGATCCCCAAGCACCGCCCATCGGCACAAAAGGTACCGTATTGGGCGTGGACGACATCGGCTCCATCATGGTCGCCTGGGACAGTGGCGGAAGTCTCAGCGTGATCTACGGCGAGGATATCTGCCGGAGGTGCGACCATGACTGAGAAAATCCGTCAGCAGATTCTTGCAGTCCGCGCAACGGGTAGAACGAATATGTTTGATATCCATGTCGTTCAGCGCATCGCCTATGAAATGCAGCTCTATGAGTTGGTAATTTTTCTGGAGGAGCATCGCTCAGAATATGTGCGTTTCATTCTGACTGGTGAGATGTAAAAGCTGTAAGATACACAGTTTTCTGCCCCGAAGATTGTGTAGTTTATATCTCCGAAATGACTGGATATATCCGCAAAGTGACGGTAATATACAGTCACAACAAAACAAACGGAGGACACGATTATGTGGAAAGAAGGCAGCATCAAGGTCAACGGCGAGATTTTTCACTACTGGATGAAGCAGTACGAGGGCGGTTCCCACTGGGGCATCGAGGGCGGACGCATTTCCAAGCTGATGCTCAAGAGAGACGGCAAAATCGTCTGCAACTACGACAGAGGTTGGGACATCGAACCCGCCGATGCAAACACCCGGCTTGCCACGGAGCTTTTGCTCCACGGCGAAAACTGATCCGCAAAAAATTAAAAGCAACGGCTCCGAGAGGGGCTGCTGCTCGTTATACCAAAAGTCGCGCCGAATCCGGTGGCGGCTATTTTTTATGCCTTGGAGGTGAGAACAACGAGAAAACTGAAGAAATATAAACCGACAAGGTTCATGGAGAAAACCTCACACTACGATAAGGACGCTGCGGATTATGCCGTCATGTTCATCGAAAGCCTATGCCACACCAAAGGCACCTGGGCAAGAAAGCCCTTTGAACTCATTGACTGGCAGGAGCAGATTATCCGTGATATTTTTGGAACGCTGAAGCCAAACGGCTACCGGCAGTTCAACACCGCATACATCGAAATTCCCAAGAAGCAAGGCAAATCCGAACTTGCCGCTGCTGTTGCGCTACTGCTCACCTGCGGTGATGGTGAGGAACGCGCCGAGGTCTACGGCTGTGCCGCCGACCGCCAGCAGGCGTCCATTGTGTTCAATGTGGCGGCAGATATGGTGCGGATGTGTCCTGCGCTTTCCAAGCGGGTAAAGATACTGGATTCCCAGAAGCGGCTCATTTATCAGCCAACGGGCAGTATCTACCAGGTGCTTTCTGCCGATGTGGGCAACAAACACGGCTTCAATACCCACGGTGTGGTGTTTGACGAACTGCACACGCAGCCCAACCGCAAGCTGTTTGATGTTATGACCAAAGGCTCCGGTGACGCCCGAATGCAACCGCTGTATTTCCTCATCACTACAGCGGGCAACGATACGAAGTCCATCTGCTATGAGATACACCAAAAAGCGCAGGACATCATTGCCGGACGGAAGGTCGACCACACCTTTTACCCCGTTATCTACGGTGCGGATGAAAGTGACGACTGGACCGACCCGGCGGTCTGGAAGAAAGCAAATCCGTCCCTGGGTATCACGGTGGGCATCGACAAGGTCAAGGACGCCTGCGAATCCGCAAAACAGAACCCCGGCGAGGAGAACTCTTTCCGACAGCTGCGCCTGAACCAATGGGTCAAACAGGCTGTGCGTTGGATGCCCATGGAGAAATGGGACAAATGTGAGTTCGCCGTCAGTGAGGATGATCTGGAAGGCCGTGTCTGTTACGGCGGTCTGGACTTGTCCTCTACCATGGATATTACGGCCTTTGTACTGGTATTCCCACCGGAGGATGAGAACGACAAATACATCATCCTGCCGTACTTCTGGATACCGGAGGACAATCTTGATTTGCGTGTCAGGCGTGACCATGTGCCATACGATGTGTGGGAGCGGCAAGGTTTCCTGCAAACCACCGAGGGCAATGTGGTTCACTACGGTTATATCGAGAAGTTCATTGAGAGTCTGGGCGAACGGTTCAACATCCGTGAAATCGCCTTTGACCGTTGGGGCGCTGTGCAGATGGTGCAGAACCTGGAAGGCATGGGCTTTACGGTCGTTCCGTTCGGGCAGGGCTTCAAGGATATGTCCCCACCAACCAAGGAACTCATGAAGCTGGTGCTGGAGCAGCGCATTGCTCACGGCGGACATCCTGTTCTCCGCTGGATGATGGACAACATCTTCATCCGCACAGACCCTGCCGGAAACATCAAGCCGGACAAGGAGAAATCCACGGAGAAAATTGACGGTGCCGTAGCAACAATCATGGCATTGGATAGAGCCATCCGCTGCGGCAACGTCACCGCTGAGTCTGTGTATGATAGTCGCGGTCTTTTATTTATATGAAGGGAGCATTTAATATGGGTATCTTTTCAGGTCTTTTCAAATCCAGAGACAAGCCCCAAAACCGCACGGCAGGCAGTAACTATGCCTTCTTCCTCGGCGGCACGACCTCCGGTAAAACAGTGACGGAACGCTCTGCCATGCAGATGACGGCAGTGTATTCCTGTGTCCGTATTCTGTCTGAGGCGGTGGCAGGACTGCCGCTCCACCTTTATAAATACACCGACAGCGGCGGCAAGGCCATGGCACTCGACCATCCGCTCTACCGCTTGCTCCACGATGAGCCGAACCCGGAAATGAGTTCTTTTGTGTTTCGGGAGACGCTCATGACGCACCTGCTCCTTTGGGGCAACGCCTATGCGCAAATCATCCGCAACGGTAAAAACGAGGTCATTGCCCTCTATCCGCTGATGCCGAACAAGATGTCGGTGGACAGAGACGAAAACGGACGCCTGTACTACACCTATTACCGTGGGCAGGACGAAGCCATCCGGGATAAGGAGTTCGCCGTTACGCTGCTCCCCTCGGATGTGCTGCATATCCCCGGACTCGGCTTTGACGGCTTGGTCGGATACAGTCCCATCGCCATGGCAAAGAACGCCATCGGTATGGCGATTGCCTGTGAAGAGTACGGTGCAAAGTTTTTCGCCAACGGTGCCGCTCCAGGCGGTGTGCTGGAACACCCCGGCACGATCAAAGACCCGCAGCGTGTGCGGGAGAGTTGGCAGTCCACCTTCGGCGGCAGCGGCAACTCCAACAAAATTGCCGTTCTGGAAGAAGGCATGAAATACACGCCCATCGGCATCTCGCCGGAACAGGCGCAGTTCCTCGAAACACGCAAATTCCAAATCAATGAAATCGCTCGAATTTTCCGAGTCCCGCCCCACATGGTCGGTGATCTGGAAAAGTCGAGCTTTTCTAATATTGAGCAGCAATCCCTTGAGTTCGTGAAATACACCCTCGACCCTTGGGTCATCCGTTGGGAGCAGTCCATCATGCGCTCTTTGTTTTCTGAGGATGAGAAAAAGAGGTATTTCGTGAAATTCAATCTGGAAGGTTTGCTCCGAGGTGACTATCAGTCCCGCATGAACGGGTACGCCATCGGGCGGCAGAACGGCTGGATGTCCGCAAATGACATTCGAGAACTGGAAAACCTCGACCGTATCCCTGCCGAGGACGGCGGTGACCTGTACCTCATCAACGGCAATATGCTCCCGCTGAAGGATGCGGGCGCTTTTGCAGATACAAACAGAGAGGAGGAAAAATCCGATGAAGAAATTCTGGAATTGGAAGACCCAAACGGTGACCAATCAGGAGACGCAGGAGCAGGTTCAGGAGAGGACGCTGTTTCTCAACGGCACGATAGCCGAAGAAAGCTGGTTTGACGATGATGTCACGCCGCAGCTTTTCAAGGATGAACTGAACAGCGGCAGCGGCGACATTACCGTGTGGATCAACTCGCCCGGTGGTGACTGTGTGGCGGCAGCACAAATCTACAATATGCTCATGGACTACAAGGGCAACGTGACCGTGAAAATCGATGGCATTGCCGCTTCTGCCGCATCCGTCATTGCTATGGCGGGTACGAAGGTACTGGTGTCTCCGGTGTCCATGCTCATGATTCACAACCCCATGACGGCGGCATTCGGCAATTCGGATGAGATGCAGAGAGCCATTGAGATGCTCGGCAGCGTGAAGGATTCCATTATTAACGCTTACGAGATCAAGACAGGTCTGTCCCGTGCCAAACTCAGCCACCTCATGGATGCGGAAACCTGGATGGATGCCAACAAAGCCGTGGAGCTTGGCTTTGCCGATGAAATTATGCAGAGAAGCACGGAAACCGAGAATATTGCTGCTCCCACCGTTTCCATGCTGTATTCCAAGGCGAACGTGGTGAACTCTCTCATGGAGAAAATCGCCGCAAAGTGCGCCATTCAACCCAAATCCGAAACGAAACACAGAGCCGAGGATCTGATGGCACGGCTCGAGCTCATTAAAAACTGGAGGTAATTTACTATGACGATCAACGAACTGCGCGAAAAGCGCAACCAGGCTTGGAACGCCGCAAAAGCCTTTGTGGAGACCAAGCGTGACAAGGACGGTCTGCTTTCCGATGAGGATGCCAAGACCTACGCCGAGATGGAAAAGAAAGTTCAGGACTACGGCGCTGAAATCGAGCGCATGGAGGCTATGGCGGCAATGGATGCCCAGCTTTCCAAGCCCACTTCTTCTCCCATTACCGAAAAACCCATGAACGGCAAGCCTGCGGAGGATAAGAAGCCGCAGACCTTCCGTGCGACCGATGCATACCGCACCGGAATGCTCACCGCACTGCGCACCAACTTCCGACAGATCAGCAATGTTCTGCAGGAGGGCGTGGATGCAGACGGCGGCTATCTCGTTCCCGAAGAGTACGACTCTCGACTCATCCAGACGCTTTCCGAGGAAAACATCATGCGAAAACTCGGTCACACCATCACCACCAGCGGTGAGCACAAAATCAACATTGCTGCGACCGCTCCTGCCGCAGCGTGGATTGAGGAAGGCGGTGCGCTGTCCTTTGGGGATGCCACCTTCGACCAGATCCTTCTGGACGCTCACAAGCTCCATGTTGCCATCAAGGTGACCGAGGAGCTGCTCTATGACAACGCCTTCAAGCTGGAGAACTACATTCTGGAGCAGTTCGGCAAGGCACTCGCCAATGCCGAAGAGGATGCGTTCCTCAACGGTACCGGCGTTGGTCAGCCTCTGGGTCTGTTCGCCGCAACCGGTGGCGGTAAGGTAGCAGATACGCTGACGGCTGCGCTGAAGAGCGATGACCTTATCGACCTCATCCATGCTCTGAAGCGTCCTTACCGCAAGTCTGCGTCTTTCATCATGAACGATAAGACCATCGCTCAGATTCGCAAGCTGAAAGACAGCAATGGTACGTACATCTGGCAGCCTTCCTACCAGGTGGGCGAACCCGACCGTGTTCTCGGTTACACCGTACACACCTCTGCCTATGCGCCGGAGAACGCCATTGCCTTCGGTGATTACAGCTACTACAACATCGGTGACCGTGGCACCCGTTCCTTCAAGCAGCTCAACGAGCTGTTCGCCGGTAACGGCATGATCGGCTTTGTTGCCAAGGAACGTGTGGACGGCAAGCTGATTCTGCCCGAAGCGGTGCAGATTCTCAAACTGAAGGCTGACTAAGGAAAGAGGCGGCGGTGATGGATGAACTTCTTTCCAAAGTGAAAGCCAACCTTATCCTGGAACACACGGCGGATGATGCGCTGCTGAAAAGCTACATCACCGCCGCTGTTTCTTACGCCGAAAGCTATCAGCACATCCCGGAGGGCTATTACAAGGAAAATCCCATGCCGCCCACTACGGAGCAAGCCGTCATCATGCTGTCGTCTCACTTCTACGAAAGTCGGGACGGCAGTACAGGCGGCTTCTTTGCGGATAACACCGGAGCGGCACAGCAGGTCTGGAACACGGTCAATCTGCTTCTGCGGCTTGACCGGGATTGGAAGGTGTGACTATGTCCTTCGGGAAAATGAACGGCTTTGCCGACATTGTAGAAACGAAACAGGTCAGGGACAGCGAGGGCTTTACCCATTCCGAGGATGAAGTCCTCGCTTCCGTCCGTGTGTACCGGGAAGGCCGGCACGGCAGTCAGCGTTGGGCGAACCTCGCTGCATTCAGTGAAGCGACCGACCTGTTCCGCTTTCGGTGTATTCCTGGGCTGACGGTCACTACCGACCAGTTTCTCATCTGCGATGACTGCCGCTACGACATTGTGTCCGTAGAGGATGTCAAAGGCCGTAGGATGTACATCGAGGTTTTAGCGAAAAGGAGTGAACCTACCATTGGCAAAAGCTGAAATGAAAATGCCGGAGGATTTCCTTCTGAAGATTTCCAAGCTCGGCAGCAACTTTGACAGCGTTGCGGATACCGTCCTGCAGGCCGGTGGCGAGGTTGTGCTGAAAAAAGTCAAGAGCAATCTCTCCTCCGTTATTGGCAGAGGGACAAAGTTCAAATCCCGCACCACGGGCGAACTGGAAGGTGCGCTTGGCCTTTCTCCCTCCAAGCTGAACCGGGACGGTAACCACGACATCAAGGTCGGTTTCGCCGAACCTCGCTCGGACGGCGGCAGCAACGCCAAACTTGCCAACATTCTCGAATACGGCAAGCACGGTCAGCCTGCAAAACCGTTTCTGAAACCTGCGAAAACGGCGTCCCGGCAGGAATGCATCGATGCCATGACCAAGGCACTGGATGAGGAGGTGGAAAAGCTGTGAGCCTGCTATCCGATTTACAAACCATCGCCGAGCATTGCGGTGTTCCAGTGGAAACGGGTGTGTTCTCCGGCAAAGCACCGGACACCTATCTGGTCATCACGCCGCTGTCGGACAACTTCGAGCTTCACGCCGACAACGCCCCAGGCTGCGAAACGCAGGAGGCACGGCTGTCCCTCTTCACAAAGGGCAGCTACACCAAACTGAAAAATGCACTCGTCCGTGCCTTGCTGGGTGCAGATTTTTATATTACCGACCGCCGGTACATCGGCTTTGAGACCGAGACCGGCTACCATCACTACGCCATTGATGTGGCGCAAATCTATGATTTGGAGGAATAAGTTATGGCTACCATCGGTCTTGACAGACTGTATTACGCAAAAATCACCGAGAACGATGCCGGTGAGGAAACCTACGGTACGCCGTCCCAGCTTGCCAAAGCCATCTCCGCTGACCTTTCGGTGGAACTGGCGGAGGCGACGCTCTATGCCGATGACGGCGCTTCGGAGATTGTGAAGGAATTCAAATCCGGCACACTCTCCCTCGGCATTGACGATATCGGCTCTACGGCGGCATCCGACCTCACGGGCGCCACCATCGACAAGAACAAGGTGCTGATCTCCGCATCCGAGGACGGCGGCGACCCTGTGGCGGTGGGCTTCCGCGCCAAGAAGTCCAACGGCATGTACAAGTATTACTGGCTGTACCGTGTGAAATTCGGTATTCCGGCGACGAACCTTGCCACCAAGGGCGACAGCATTACCTTCTCCACGCCGACCATTGAAGGCACCATTCTGCGCCGCAACAAGGCAGACGCAGGCGGCAAGCATCCGTGGAAATCGGAAGCGTTGGAGGGCGATGTGACCGCTGCGACTATCACGAACTGGTATAAGGAAGTCTATGAGCCGACCTATACCACGACACCCGAAAAACAGGGTTGACGGAGGTAACACACAATGGATAACGAGAGAACTGCAGTCATCACCATCGGTGACGAGGAATACACACTCCTGCTTACCACCAAGGCTACCAAGGAAATCGCCGGTCGCTATGGTGGGCTGGAAAACCTCGGCGAGAAGCTGATGAAATCCGAGAACTTCGAGATGGCCATCGGCGAAATTGTGTGGCTGATTACGCTTTTAGCGAATCAGAGCATCCTCATCCACAATCTGAAAAACAAGGATGCACCCAAGGAGTTGCTCACCGAGGATGTGGTGGAACTTTTGACCACGCCTCTTGACCTTGCCGGATATAAAACGGCGATAACCGAGGCTCTCTACAAGGGCACCAAGCGTAATGTGGAAAGTGAGAAAGACGCAAAAAACGCATAAGTCGGGTGACAGTCTCCGATGCGGAACTGTTTACCCGACTTTTATATTACGGCCTTGCCCACCTCCATCTGTCACAGGATGAGGTGTGGCTGATGCCGTTCGGTCTGCTGCTCGACCTGTGGGAGTGCCACAAGCAGTATAACGGACAGGCCACCCCTGCACACGAACACTACATTGACGATATTATCCCGGATGGAATCTAACGGAGGAGGTGGAATAGATGGCAGATAATTTCGGACTGAAAATCGGTCTGGAGGGCGAAAAGGAATTCAAAAAGGCGCTGAGCGAGATCAACCAGTCCTTCAAGGTTCTCGGCTCTGAAATGAAGCTCGCCACCTCCCAGTTCGATAAGAACGACAAATCCGTGGATGCCCTCACTGCACGGAACAAGGTGCTGCGCAAGGAAATCGATGAGCAGACCACGAAAATTGAAACGCTCCGCAAAGCACTTCAGAATGCCGCCGACTCTTTTGGAGAGAATGACCGCCGCACCCAGAACTGGCAGATTCAGCTGAACAACGCCGAAGCAGCCCTCAACGATATGAATCGTGAGTTGGATGAAAACGAGGACGCCATCAAGAAGGGCGGCGAGGCGGCAGAAGATTCCGGCAGTAAGTTCGAGAACTTCGGTAAAATTCTGAAAACCGTGGGTGCCGCCATGGGCGCTGTGGCAGTTGCCGCAGGAGCCGCTGCCGTGAAGCTGGGCAAAGAGGTCATCGCAGCCTATGCCGATTACGAGCAGTTGGTCGGCGGCGTGGACACACTGTTCAAAGACTCGTCTCAGGAGATTCAGCGGTATGCCGCCAACGCCTATAAGACGGCGGGACTCTCTGCCAACGAGTATATGGAGACAGTCACCGGCTTCTCCGCATCCCTGATTCAGTCCCTGGGCGGTGACACCGAAAAAGCCGCCAAGTATGCGGATATGGCCATTACGGATATGTCCGACAACGCCAATAAGATGGGCACGGATATGTCCTCCATCCAAAACGCATACCAAGGTTTTGCCAAACAAAATTATACGATGCTCGACAACCTCAAACTGGGCTACGGTGGCACGAAACAGGAAATGGAGCGACTGCTTGCCGATGCGGAGAAGATATCCGGCGTCAAGTATGACATCTCGTCCTACGCCGATGTGGTGGAAGCCATCCATGTCATGCAGGAGAGCATGGACATTGCAGGCACCACCGCCAAGGAAGCGGAAGCCACCATTTCCGGCTCCATGAATGCGCTGAAATCTGCCGTATCCAACCTCATCGTAGGGTTCGGCGATGCCAATGCGGATATGGAGCTGCTGTGCGGCAACATGGTGGACGCGTTTAAGACCGTGGTGGAGAACATCACCCCAGTCATTGAGAACATCATCGCCGCATTGCCCACGGTGCTGGATGCACTGCTGACGGCGGTGGGCGAACTGCTCCCGACACTCCTGGAATCGGTGACGGAACTGTTCTCCCAGGTGCTTGAAACGCTTCTCTCGCTTCTTCCGCAGTTGATTCCCGCAGCGGTGCAGGCGCTTATGACCATCGTGAACACGCTGATCGAGAATCTGCCGCTGCTCATCGATGCGGCGGTCCAGCTTGTGACCACCTTGGTGACGGGCATTGGGGATGCGCTTCCCACGCTGATTCCTGCGGCAGTACAGGCCATCGTCACCATCGTACAGGGCTTGGTGGACAGTCTGCCAATGATTCTGGATGCGGCACTTCAGCTGATAACCGGACTGGCACAGGGACTTCTGGATGCGATTCCGATTCTGATTGCCGCTTTGCCGGAGATCATCAACGGAATCATCACGTTTCTGCTGGACTCCATTCCGCAGATCATTGAAACCGGCATTCAGCTGCTAACCTCGTTGGTAACGGCCTTGCCGGAAATCATCACGGCAATCGTGGAAGCCATTCCGAAAATCATTGACGGCATCATCAACGCCGTTCTGAACGCCATTCCCCAAATCATCCAGGCAGGTATCGACCTGCTGATTTCGCTGATTCAGGCGTTGCCGCAGATCATCACCACCATTGTGCAGGCGATTCCGCAAATCATCTCCGGCATCGTCAATGCCCTTGTGGGGAACATCGACAAAATCATCATGGCAGGCGTGAAGCTGTTCGTTTCGCTCATTGAAAACCTGCCCACCATCATCGCAGAAATCGTCAAAGCCGTGCCGCAGATCATTGCGGGTATCGTGAAAGCGTTCGGTTCTCTCATGTACAAAATCGTGGAGATCGGTGGCAACATCGTCAAGGGCTTGTGGAGCGGCATTCAGCAGCTGGCAGGTTGGCTGTGGGATAAGGTTTCCGGGTGGATTTCCTCCATCTGGGACGGTATTTGCGACTTCTTCGGCATCCATTCTCCCTCCAAGGAAATGGCATGGGTCGGCGAGATGCTGGTCAAGGGTCTTGCAGGCTCTATTGACGACAACGGTGACGAAGCGGTCAAAGCCGCCGAAGGCATGGCCGAGGACATCAACGGCGTTATGGGTGACCTTGCCCACGATATGCAGACGGCGCTGCCCACGGACTTTGATGTCAGCGGCAGCTTCCGCTCGGCTGTGGATGGCGTGACCAGCAAGGCGGCGTCTGCTTTCACCATTGCGCTGAACATTGCCACCTTCAATAACTACAGCAGTGAGGACATCCGTCAGCTGACCAACGAAGTCATGGAGACAGCGAATCAGTTCGCACAACGGAAAGGAGTGGTATTCGCATGACCTCTTTTACCTACAACGGAAAATGCTCTGCCGACTTCGGTCTGCATATCGAAAAGAAGGATGTGTTCTCCGCACCGGAATATGATGCGGAATTTATCTCCATTCCCGGCAGGAGCGGCGATATCATCAACCCCAACCGCCGCTTTTCCAACATCAAGGTGACCTACACAGTGTTCCTCGCTCGGAAGAATATAGCCGCACTTGCCGATGTTCTACGGAACATCAAAGGCTGGTTGTACTCCGAGCCGGACAGATACCATGAGCTGACCGACTCCTATGATGCGGAGTATTTCCGCTACGCTGTTATCTCCGGCAATCTGGACATTGAGGAGCAGCTGAATAAAATCGGCTGCTTTACCGTGACCTTCAACTGCAAGCCGTTCAAATACAGTTTTGAGGGACAGCAGACCATAGCGGACGGCAATCCAAGACTGACCGTCACGAATCCCACCGCCTTTGACAGCAAGCCCTACATTAAAATCTACGGTAGCGGCACGGTACGGCTCATGGTTCAGCCGGAAGGTCAAGGCACAAGCGTTTGGGTGCTCTCCGGTGTGGACGAGTACATTGAAATCGACAGTGAACTGATGAACTGCTATAAGGATACCGTCCTCCAAAACGATGCCGTCACCGGCGAGGGCTTTCCGGTGTTGAAGCCTGGAGAAAACTCCATCGCCTGTGCTGGAAATGTGCGGCGGGTTGAGGTCGTTCCGAGGTGGCGGTGCTTGTAAATACGAGCAGTGGAAAAGTTCACAAAGATATGGTATAATATCTTAAAATTAGAACGACAAATCGGAATTTGAGGTGAAAATATGGCATCAAGCAAGGAATACTTGGAGTTTGTTTTAGGGCAGCTATCTGAGTTAGAAGAAATTACGTATCGAGCTATGATGGGAGAATTTATCATTTATTATCGTGGCAAGATTGTAGGCGGTATCTATGATGATAGATTACTTGTTAAACCAGTAAAATCAGCAATTAGTTATATGCCGACAGCTCCGTATGAATTACCCTATGAGGGAGCAAAA